>Ga0209632_10001662_pt1 | contig 22262 bp, 12 predicted proteins | sample COG_10_FD_184754 | JGI IMG/M metagenome (GOLD analysis project Ga0209632, IMG submission 184754) | Pelagic Microbial community sample from North Sea - COGITO 998_met_10 (SPAdes) (version 2) | ecosystem: Environmental > Aquatic > Marine > Neritic zone/Coastal water | place: Helgoland, sampling... | reverse complement strand
AATTCTAACTAACAATGCTGAGGTTTTAGAGGGAGATAATAGCGACTACAACACACTCATGGGCTATGTAGGGGCTGTGGATCTAAGCATCGATGCAAATTTTGAATATGTTAGTGACCGAATTGACCTCACTAACTATGCCCTCTATCAAGCTGCTAATATTTACTACAACAATACAGATTGGCCAGGCAATAACATTAAATTCTGGAACCATCCAAATGGCAAATGGCGATGGATTATGTACGATACAGACTTTGGATTTGGACCTTGGTGGAGTTTGGGTAATTACTGGGAAGACACACTAAGCTTTGCTTTAGATGCTAATGGGCCCGACTGGCCAAACCCTTCGTGGTCAACTTTATTATTTAGAAAACTAACTACAAACATAGGGTTTAGAAACCAGTTTATTAATCGCTACGCGGATGAACTAAATACACGTTTTTTAGCCGACAACGTGAAAACTCATATTGAAACACTTTATCAAAAAATAGCTTCAGAAGTGCCCTTTCATTACCAACGTTGGGGCAAAGATCCAAATGCCGCAAGTTACTACCGCGACCAAATGAAAGATTTTGCAGACGAAAGACCTGGCTACGCCAAAGAACATATCAAATCTAAATTTGGCCTTCCAAATTATCATGAAATAACGATTATTAACTACAACACTTCAGAAGGGTTTGTGAAAGTAAATAACAATCTCAAAATACAAGAACCTTCATGGAATGGCGATTATTATGAAAGCGTTCCAATTCAACTCGAAGCAACCCCCGAAGCTGGTTACGAATTTTCTCACTGGGAAGGTGGCTCTACTTCCACTAATGCAATCATAAGCATAAACTTAACAAGTGCCGCTTATGTAATCCCTTACTTTTCAGCAGTTGAAACGCATGAGTTAATTGTGATAAATGAAATTAATTATAATTCGGCCCCAGAAGCTAATGCAGATGACTGGATCGAGTTGTACAACCCAAACCCCTATGAAGTGGACCTTTCTTTATGGAAACTAAAAGATAATGACGACACTCATGTGTATACGATACCGGTAGGAACCGCAATCGCTGGAGAAGGCTTTATTGTAGCTGTAAAAGATACTGAAGATTATAGCGCTGTATTTCCTGAAGCCGAAAATTATATTGGCGAATTGGGCTTTGGATTAGGGTCAAGCGGGGACAGCGTTCGTTTGTATGACGCTAACGACATCTTACAAGACCAAGTCAGCTATACTTCGGAAAGTCCATGGCCAAGTTGTGCCAACGACACAGGATATACCCTAGAATTAATGGATCCAACGTTAGACAATAGCAATGGTCAAAATTGGGACTGCATCAATTTAAATGGCAGTCCAAATGCCCCTAACATAGAAACATTAAGCAGCCCCACTACAAACAAATTAAGTGCTGTTATTTTTCCTAATCCTACACGATCAGTTCTGAACATAATTGGAAACTCTCCTACATTTGAAGTGACTGTTTATAACGTTGCTGGTCAAAAATTGATGCAAGCAAAAGGAGTGAATCAAATAGAAGTGGCTTCACTCACAGCAGGTATTTATTTCATAAAAATTAATGAAATAAATTCTGAAGTCACTCTCAAGTTCATAAAACAATAAATGTCGTGAAGTGATAATAATGACTCAAATTTTTCAGAAATAAAACAGACTCTATATATTTGTGTCAACAACTATTCGTAAACTAAAGGCTAAACAAAATATAATGTTGAATTTTAAAAAACCCAAACTTCTAATTTGCTGTGTTTTAGCTTTCTTTTGTGGCCTTACTTCAAATGCAGATGATGAACTGGACCAACTTATCGAAACCTTGGATAGTGTAATGCAGGCTCGAGAAACTTATGAGCGTAGTATAGGAATTAAATTGAGTAATTTAAAAAGCTTACTAAAAGACCAAAGTACTTCAATAGAAAATAAATATTTTATAACAAATAAAATTATAGAAATCCATGAGTACTACAGCTTTGAAGAAGCGCTCAATTATATTGAGCAAAACTTAAAGCATGCTCAAGAACTTAATAATAATTACTTTGTTGAAGAGTGTAAACTAAAACTTTCAAAACTACTAATATCTTCAGGTCGATACAAAGAGTCCATAGATTTATTAAGTGAAATCAATAAGAATTCTTTAGATCCAAAACTATTAAGCAATTATTATTCTGACTTTACAGAAGCATACTCAAGGTTGAGCTTTTATACTCCGGTGAAAGAAAGCCGAAAGAATTATCTAGAACTGTATGGAATATATCGCGATTCATTAGTAAAAACATTGCCAAAGAGTTCGGAGGAATTTTTGAGATTGGTAGAAAAAAAACAACGCGATGATGGGCACTTAATTGAAGCTTTGAATACGAATGACAAGCGCTTGGCTAAGGTGGGGTCAGATTCAAGATTATTTGCACTCATAGCCTTTGAGAGGTCTATCTCTTACAAGATAGCAGGCGACATAGAAAAAGAGAAAAAATACCTCATACTATCTGCAATAGCGGATATTAAGAATTCTGTTAAAGACAATGCCTCAATGACCGAATTGGCTACAATACTGTTTACAGAAAGGGACCTTGAGCGTGCTTATAAATTCATTAACTTTTCTTTTGAAGATGCAGAGACTTACAATTCTCCTCTTAGATTTGTTAATATCTCAAACATATTACCGGTCATAACAAAGGCATACGAAAGCAGTACAAATGTCCAAAAATCTAAGCTTAAAAATCTTTTGATATATATTAGCGTACTTGCCGCTTTTTTAATGGGGCTTGTCTTTTTTGTGTATAACCAAAACAAGAAGCTTTCATTGACAAGAAATAATCTGAAACTTGCAAACGATGAACTTCAAAGCTTAAACCTTAAGTTAAGTCAATCCAACAACAACTTAAACGCCCTATACGATGAGCTGAGTAAGTCCGACAAAGTAAAGGTTAATTCGCTTGGTGTATTTTTAAATTTGTATTCTGACTACATTAACAAGTTAGAGCTATACAGAAAAATGGTTAGGAAACACTTAGTAACGAATAAGATCAATGACTTAATTAACTTGACTAAATCTAATGAGATTATTAATAGTGAAATCAAGTTGTTTAATAAGAACTTTGACGAAGCCTTTTTGCATATATATCCAGACTTTGTTGATAAGTTAAACAAACTTCTTAAGGAAAACTCTAAAGTAAAATACAACTTAAACTCTAAAGAGCTAAGTACTGAAATTAGAATTTTCGCTCTAATAAGGCTTGGAATCACAAGTAGTTCTCAAATCTCAAAGATCCTACGCTACTCTGTAAACACTATCTACAACTACAGAGTTAAGGTTAAAAATGATGCTATTGACAGAGAGAATTTTGAAATAGACATCACAAGTATTGTTTAAAACTCTATAGTACCCCCTTCTAATAGTTATTAAAATGTAGATTTTTAATTCTATACAATCACTGTTATTAATCTACTTTTTGTTTTTTACAAAATACTGATATTGATTGTTTTAACTAAAAAATATGTAAAAAAATCCACTATAATTCTATGTTAATTTTTTTACATAGCTAATTTATTTCATATTTGTATTGAATTCGGAAATACGTTGAGTAAATTTTAATAAATTCCAAACGAAAACGTTGCAGAATTGCGATATATGCTGAATTCCATAAAAACTCAAACAAAATGAAACAAACATTATTTTTACTTTCTTTATTTATTTCCAGCCTGTTAATTGGACAAGAAACAGTACACATTGACTTTGATGACAACAACCCTGGGATTGTTTTAAACAGTTGGAACGGGTCTTCTACATTTACTAAAATCACGAATCCTGACGTTTCAGAAGAAAACGCATCCAATTTTGTTGGTCAATTCACCGCAGGTTCAGACAACGGAATAGGAATTGGTGTTATTAATCCAGAAACAGTATTCACCACTCCTTTTGATCTTACATCACTATCTTACTTTAAAATGAAAGTTTGGTCAAATGAAGAAATCGTAGTTACATTTCATATTGAAAATGCTCCTGATTGGGGAAATAATATAGAAAGGACGGCGGCTATTAGTAGTAATCAATTAAATCAATGGATTGAGTTAACTTTCGATTTTTCTGGAGAAAGCAACATATTCATGAACAACATAGTAATCAAAATTGATGGAGATACTACCGTTGAAGGAGATACCTATTATTTTGATGATATTGTAGGACCCCCATTGTATGAGTCTGCTGCTTACCAATACAGCCCAGAAAATAATGACACAGCTGTGTCGGTTGGCTCAAATATGACCATCACAACAAATGACACGTTTACTGCAGGTCAGGGTGCTACCATTAGTAATGTGAACAGCGTAGTAGCTTTACGTCAAGGCGATATAAATGGACCTGACGTTCCTTTTACTGCTTCAATTAATGAGTCTAATAACGCAATTACAATTGACCCTACCAATAATTTAGGGTTCACGACTGCATACTGGTTTGGCGTTATTGATAACCAAATATACCATGCCAATGGAAGTCCTGTTAACGGAGTAAATGCGACATTTACAACAAAAGATCCTGTGGCAGGGGACATCAATGAGATGCTATTTGATTTTGATACTGTCAATACAGAACTTGACTTTGTAAGCTGGTCGGGAACTGGATTTGCAAAGATCTCAAATCCGGATGCCACAGGGATTAATACCTCTGCAAACGTTGGTCAATACACCCATGCTGGAAATGATTCAGGGCTGGAAAATGACTTGATTAATGGCGCCACTCCTCTAGAAGCTTTGGACTTCTCAGAAACACCTTTTATTAAAGTGAAAGTTTGGGTAGAAAAGCCTGTAGAGGTAATGGTAAGGATTCAAAACTTTCCAAACTATGGCCAAGGCTTTGATCAAACCATTTCCGTAACTGAAACAAACCAATGGGTACAGTTAGTTTTTAACTTTGGCTCTGTTACTGCTACCAACTATGATCGTGCGCAAATTTATTTTGACAGAGGTTTAACTGGAGGTTCAGTTGCTGGAGATGTTTATTATTTTGATGATTACGAGAAAAGCAACGTAGCACCACAAGCAGAACTAACAATGAGCCCCGAAGAAGGAGCGTCGGGTGTGTCACTAGCATCTGGAATATCCATAACTTCTAATTTAGCATTTCAAAACTTTGATGGATCAACCATTACCGACATTAGCTCTGTAGTAGAGTTAAGAGAAAATAATGCCACTGGTACGGTCATACCATCAATAATATCTATTTCTGACAGTAATGCACAAATAGATATTATGCCGTCATCGCTTTTAGACTCAAGCACAACATACTGGTACGGAGTCTTGGAAAATACGATTCAATTTGAAAACGGAGAAGCCGTAACAGCTGCAACTGCTAACTTTACTACCACAGCAGAGGCTATTGATATGGTTGTTTACGAAGACTTTGATAATATCTCGTTAAGTGTTGTTTCGGAAACCATGGGAGATCCTGCCGGATCCTATGTGCTAGCTATTGATCCTGTTGATAACTCCAATGCTGTGCAACAGTGGGATAAAGGGAATTCTTGGGGAGGATGGGAACGTGTACACCTAGAAATGAGTGCCCCTTTTGATATGGGACAACATGATTTGTTTTCGGTACGTGTCTACTCAACTGTTCAAACTGAGATGATGTTAAAGTTAGCAGATGCCAAAGACGATGGAGATCAAAATGGATTCATTGAAGTAAGACAAGATATTGTGTTAACCAACCAATGGCAAACCTTGTATTTTGACATGTCAGACATAGCAGATGGGGTAAGCTTTAGCCATTTATTTATCTTTATAGGACCAGGGGATTCTAGTGTTACGGGGACCTTTTATATAGATAATATTGAAGGCCCACAGCTACAAAACACTGCTGGATTAGAGGATTTAAACACCACTAATTTTAGCATGTACCCAAACCCAAGCTATGATACTGTGTTTTTCAAAACCCTAAACGGAGCTACTGACATTAAAGTCTATGACTTAAATATGAGATTAGTTAAATCTGAATCAATCAACGCGAATCAAATGTCTATTAAAAACTTAGAAACTGGACTTTACTTTGTGGAAGTAAATGGGCAGGTTGAAAGGTTGATTAAAAAATAAACTAACACTTTTAAATTTTGTTACAATAAGCTCTTTGTTAAGAGCTTATTGTTTATTAAGATCTTAAATCACAAAAATAATGTTGATTAAAAAAAAATCATTTAAAACACTCTCTTTAGTTTTTGCACTACTCATATCGATCTGCTCCTATGGGCAGTCTATGATTGTAAAGGGTAAGGTAGTAGATGAAAAAGGGGTCCCTTTAATAGGGGTCACTATTATTGAATCGGGCGTTAATAATGGGGCCGCAACAGATTTTGATGGCAACTACGTTCTAAATGTTCAGTCAGAATCGGCGAGCTTAGTTGTTTCTTATGTTGGATTTCAAACGCAAACTATTGAAGTTTCCGGAAAGTCAACGGTTAATATTATCATGGCCGAAGATCTTGAGTCACTCGAGGAAGTACAAGTCGTTGCTTTTTCTAAACAGAAAAAAAATAGTGTCATTGGATCCATTTCAACTGTAAAGGCATCTGATTTAAAAATACCTTCGTCAAACTTAACGACTGCTTTTGCTGGAAAAATTGCAGGACTTATTTCATACCAACGTTCCGGAGAGCCAGGGGCAGATAATGCTGAGTTTTTTATTCGTGGTGTGACTACTTTTGGGTACAAAAATAATCCGTTGATTTTGCTTGATGGATTGGAAATCACCACCTCTGACCTTGCACGTTTAGAACCTGATAATATTGCCACTTTTTCTATCATGAAAGATGCAACAGCCACGTCGTTGTATGGGGCTCGTGGCGCTAATGGCGTGATCTTAGTCACTACAAAGGAAGGTAAAAAAGGAAAAGCACGTGTGTCTTTTAGATATGAAAACTCGTTTTCTGCACCATCCCAAACCCCTAAATTTTTAGGAGCAGTTGACTACATGAGAATGTACAATCAAGCACAGAGAATGCGCGACCAATCTGCGCTATTAAAGTATTCCATTCAACAAATTACTGGCACAGAGCAAGGACTCAACCCTGAGTTATACCCAGATGTAGACTGGCACAACGAATTATTTAAAGACTACACACTTAATAAAAAACTAAACCTAAACGTTTCAGGGGGTGGAGAAGTTGCACAATACTATTTGTCAGTATCACACTCCAATGAAACTGGTTTATTAAAGGTAGATCCACTTAACAACTTTAACAACAACATTGATATAAAACGCTCTAATTTACGAGCTAATATCAATGTAAATCTAAGTAAGACCACCAAAGTAGCGGTAAAATATTACTCTTTATTTGAGCGCTACAACGGTCCAACCGTAAGTGCTACAGATATTTTTGGAATGGTAGCTCAGGCAAATCCAGCAAACTTCCCAAAAACTTTTACGCCGGATGAAAACACACTGAACTTTAACCATACACTATTTGGTAACAAAGGAAATGGAGGCTATCCAAATCCATATGCTGAGATGGTTAAAGGGTTTAGAGATCGATTTGCAAACACAACACTGGCACAGTTTGAACTAAAGCAAGATCTGTCTTTTATCACAGAAGGATTGAAAATTAGAGGAATGGCTTCGGTAAGAACCTACTCGGAAAATGAAAACTCTAGAAGTTTCACCCCTTTCTTTTACGGGATTGGACAGTTAGATACCGATTTAGGAACTTCTAATTATTTATATCAAATTCAAGAAGGTACCGAGTTTTTAAATGACCCTTCGGTTTCTAATTACGGGAATAGTAATTTTTACTATCAATTAGTCACTGAATACAACCGTACTTTTAATAAAAAACACGAGGTTGGTGGCCTTTTAGTTGCCAATGCATCTGAAGCCTTAAATACCATTGGTGGCGGGACTGCCTTTACTACTTTACCCTCAAGAAATATGGGGATTTCTGGAAGAACTTCTTATAATTATGACAGTCGATTTTTTGCAGAGTTTAACTTTGGATATAATGGTTCTGAAAAATTTGCTAAAGAGAATCGCTTCGGGTTTTTCCCTTCTGCAGGGTTTGGGTGGATTGTTTCTAATGAAGCTTTTTTTGAAAAAAACTTACCGTCTGTTAATTTATTTAAACTGAGATACACCTACGGTCTAGTAGGAAATGATGGCATATCATCCGCCGATGATCGCTTTTTTTATCTATCTGAAGTAAATCTAAACAATGGAGGCACGGGCTATAACTGGGGGGTCAACTACAATAACTACTACAATGGGTATAATATTGATCGCTATGACAATGAAAGTGTGACTTGGGAAGTTGCTGAAAAAGCAAATTACGGCTTAGAGTTAGGCTTGTTTAATAAAATCACCCTCTTAGCTGAATACTTTGAGGAGCATCGAAAAAATATTTATATGGAGCGTCAGTACATTCCTGAAACAATGGGACTCACAACGTCTATTAATAGTAATATAGGTGAGGTAAAAGCAAAGGGAGTCGATATCTCTCTTGATTATAACCATGCGTTTTCGGGTGACTTTTATATCACTGCAAGAGGTAACTTTACCTACAGCACCAATGAAATACTAGTCAATGGCGAACCCGAATACCAAAACCAAAACCTGAGTAGAATTGGACAACCTATTAACCAACAGTGGGGGTATATTGCTGAGCGCTTGTTTATTGACGAAGAAGACATTGCTAACTCCCCTGAACAATTTAATGGCTTTGGCTCAACAAACACCTACTTACCTGGAGATATTAAATATAAAGACGTCAATGAAGATGGAGTGATTGATCAACTTGATCAGGCACCTATTGGCAAGCCTTACGTGCCAGAAATTGTATATGGATTTGGATTCTCAGCAGTTTATAAAGCCTTCGATTTTTCGGTGTTTATGCAGGGTGCTGCGCGAACCTCTTTTTTAATAGAGCCTTCAACTATTTCTCCGTTTGTAAACGAACGTAATGCCTTAGCTGTTATAGCAAATAATCACTGGTCTGAAAACAATCCAGACCCCAACGCTTTTTGGCCACGCTTATCTGTAAGTCCAGTAGAAAATAACGAAAAGCCGTCTACTTGGTGGCTAAGAGATGGTGACTTTTTAAGACTCAAAAGCGTTGAATTTGGATATACATTCCCAGAAACAAAAACAGGATTTTTCTCAAATTTAAATGCACGTGTTTATTGCACAGGACTAAACTTGTTGAATTTTGCCAAATTTGACTTATGGGATCCTGAAATGGCTGGAAACGGTCTTGGGTATCCGCCACAAAGAGTTTTTAACTTAGGAGTTCAACTAAAATTTTAAAACCAAAAATAAGATGATTTTAAAAAACACTATTTTTTATGTCTCCTTTATAGGATTTTTAGCACTTACAAGTTGTGAGGACTATTTAGACATCGTTCCTGATGGAACACAAGAACTAAGCTTGCTTTTCAACAGAAAAGAAACTGCATACAATGCCCTTGCTAATTGCTACAGTTATTTACCTAAAAATGATGGGGTTTATTCTTCTTATGTTTTGGCGAGTGATGAATTGACTACGCCAGTAGACAAAGAAACGAATGCCATTAAAATGATGAAGGGTCAACTTAATAATTCTAGTAGCCTAAATGACGGCAAGCCCCTTATGAGTTTTTGGTCTGGTTATTCTGCAACTGGGTCTTCACAAGGCTCTTTATGGGAAGCTATTCGTAGCTGTAACACCCTCATAGAAAACATAGACCTTGTGGTAGACATGACACAACAAGAAAAAAATGCATGGAAAGCTGAGGCCAAATTTCTGAAAGCAAATTTTCACTTTCTCTTACTTACCTATTACGGTCCAATACCTGTTATTGACACCAATTTACCTATTTCAGCCTCGGATGAAGTCGTGCGTGTAGAGCGTCAAACAGTTGACTATTGTGTAAATTATATTGTGTCTACAATTAATGAGGCCATTCCAAACTTACCCGAGCGCGTGCTGGGAAGTAATGACATTGGTCGTGTGGATCAAGTGATCGCGAAAGCTATAAAATCACGGGTGTTATTGTACGCTGCAAGCCCCCTATTTAACGGAAATAGTAGTTTTTACTCAGGTTTTGTTAATGAAGAAGGGACTCCTTTTTTCAATCAGACTCAAGATATAGCGAAATGGCAATTAGCTGCAGATGCTGCTAATGAAGCTATTGAAGCAGCGATTGGTCAAGGGGTATCCATGTACTACTACAATGGCGATGTGCCATTATACGATACTCAAAATTGGCAGTATGAATTTATTCGAGACCAATACGATAACCGCTATGCCATTACCGAACCTTGGAATTCTGAATTAATTTGGGGTAGCTCTAACCCTGTAACTGGAGGCAACTGGTGGCAACTTCAAGCATCTGCATTAATGAAAGATCCAAGTTCTAGTTCGGTAGAGGCCGCGTGGCAATGGGTGGCTCCAACCTTAAGAATGGCAGAGCTGTATTACACTAAAAATGGACTGCCTATTAGCGAGGATTTGAGTTTTGACTACACAAATAGATTTTCGGTTGAAAACGTTGCGTTTAACCAACGCTTTTATGCGCAATACGGAAACAGAACCGCTAAACTTAATTTAAACAGAGAGCCTCGATTTTATTCTTCCTTAGGATTTGACCGAGGCATCATGCGCTCTTGGGGCGGACTCTGGCAATTAAAAATGCGTTATGACGAAACCCATGGTCGATTTGGATTTACTAGTGATTATTTAACCTCTGGTTATTCGTTAAAAAAATTAATACATCCGGATTCTGAAGGCGATGCCTATAACAAAATTGTTCCCTACCCATGGCCAATTATCAGACTATCTGAACTGTATTTAAATTATGCGGAGGCCTTAAACGAAGCCAATGGACCAAGTCAGCAGGTCTATGATGCATTAAATATGGTACGAGATCGAGCAGGCATTCCAACAATTGAAGAGGCTTGGAGTGATGCAACAATAGCTGCTTCCGCTGGGAAACATACAAACCCAGAAGGTCTAAGAGAAATTATTCAACAAGAACGTATGATCGAACTTGCGTTTGAAGGACATCGATATAATGATCTTAGACGTTGGAAAATTGCAGAACAATACTTGTCCACTCCTTTGAGGGGTTGGTCTGTTGACGAGTCTTCGGAAGCTAATTTTTACTCTCTAAGAGATATTGGGATTCGTTCCTTTTCAACACCTCGTGATTATTTTCACCCAATTAGTTTCGATGAATTATCTATTAACCCTAACCTAGTCCAAAACCCAGGTTGGTAACCATATAAAAAAGATTTAAATGAAAAAGACTTTTATTTTATTTTCAACTTTAGTGTTCACAGTAGTGTCATTAGTTCTGTCTTGTTCAAAAGCAGATGATGGAGACACTACCCCTCCAAGTCCACTAACCGTCACTTCAACAACGCCAACAAATGGTGGGGGGGTCATTTCTTATGAGCTGCCTTCAGACTTGGATATCTTATATGTAACCGCTGTTTACACCAACTCCAATGGAGAAGAGATAAGTCGCGTATCAAGTAAATACAATACTACTATTGAAGTTTCTGGGCTTAATCAAACGACCCCAATTACAGTACAACTTTTTGTGGTTGATGAAAGCTACAACAGCTCAACGCCTGTTGAAGTTGAATTCACACCACTTCGGTCGTTTATATACTTAGTTCAAGACAGTATTGAAATTGTTCCAGATTTAGGAGGTGTGAAGATTTCATGGGATAATATTGAGTCCAAAACCGTTTTTGTGTTCTTGCATATAATGAACGCTGGAGTGGAAGATGTTAGAATTTTATCTTCAAATAATAGTGAGGAAACACGTTTTGTTCGTGGATTAGAATCTGTTGAGATGAGCTTTTCAATACGAATTGAAGACTTTGAAGGAAACACCACCACACTTGAAGAAAAAGGAAATATCACCCCTCTTTTTGAACAAGAAATCGATAAGTCAACATGGAGCTTGGTTGGTAATTTATCTGTGGACGGAAATGCATGGGAAGGAGAAATGACTAATTTCTGGGATAACGTAGTAGACACCGCAGCCGCTAGTAATGATGACAGCTATTTTATAATCTGGAGAGACCAAAATGGGGGAAGCCTTAATTGGCCGCTAGACATTGTGGTTGACATGAATAAAAATGTTAAAATTCATCGTTTTACTCTATGGCAACGCGCCTATTGGTATGGTGGACCTGATGGTCTTCCTTATTATTTTCAGGAAGAAAACATAAAAGCATTTGATCTTTATTCTAGTAATGATGCCCAAGAATGGACCTTTCTAGGGGCTTATGACATTGGAGATCCAAGAGATGGAGAAGGCAACATTCCAAACGCTAGTTTAGAGGCAGCAGCTTCTGGACATGACTTTGAACTAGAAGGTGTTTCAGAAGCTTTTAGGTATTTAAAAATTTCTATTACTTCAAACTACGGGAGTGAAACCTATGTACATGGTTCTGAGATTACTCTTTTTGGACTTGATAATCTATAGTAAAAATGAAAAGACTCCTATTAATTTTATCTATACTTAGTTCTGTCGGGTTGTTAGCCGCCCAGAACATTCGCGCACTAGGCACTACTATCGTCGATGAAAACCAAGAGGAGGTTTTGCTTAGAGGCGTTGGCTTAGGAGGATGGATGCTGCAAGAAGGCTATATGATGAATTCCAATGGAGCTGCAGACACACAACATGAGTTTAAAGAAAAATTAACTCTTTTAGTTGGAGCTGATAACACCAATCAATTTTACCAAAACTGGCTTGATAATTTCGTAACAGAAGCAGATATAAATGCCATTGCCAGTTGGGGGTTTAACTCGGTTAGAGTGGCGCTACACTATAACCTATTAACCTTACCGATTGAAGAGGAACCTGTTGCAGGCGAAAACACATGGATAGAAGCGGGGTTTGAAAGAATAGACGAATTAATGAGCTGGTGTACAGCCAATAACATCTATCTCATTTTAGATTTACATGCGGCGCCTGGCGGTCAAGGCTCTGATGCGGCTATTTCTGACTATGATATAGACAAACCTTCTCTTTGGGAAAGTGAGCTAAATAGAGACAAGACGGTAGCTCTTTGGGGTCAATTAGCGAATCGATACAAAAACGAACCTTGGATGGGTGGATACGGATTATTGAATGAAGTTAATTGGTGGCCTTTAGATGGATCTGTATTAAGGGCTTTTTTCATAGAAGCAACACAAGCAATCCGAGCAGTGGATCAAAACCACATCATTTTTATTGGAGGTAATTCTTGGTCCAATGATTTTAGTGGCCTAACACCCCCTTGGGATTCTAACTTAGTTTATGAATTTCATAAGTATTGGAGTTACAATGACACCGCATCTATTCAATGGGTTTTAGATATGCAAAACCAATATAACATCCCTCTTTGGTGTGGGGAAACGGGCGAAAATTCAAATGTATGGTATAGAGATGCTATGAATTTGTATGAGACTAATAATATTGGCTGGTCTTGCTGGCCCTATAAACGAATTGCAACGACCGTTGCCCCCTATTCAATTCCCTCAAACTCAAATTATGAGGCGATTATCAATTTTTGGAAAGGGGAGGGATCTGAACCAAGTGTCGCAGATGCTATGGCTGGGCTTAACCAATTGACAGATGATTTATTATTAGAAAATAACACCTTTTATAAAGATGTGATTGATGCCTACATACGACAGCCTCAAGACCATACATCTATCCCTTACTCGGATCATACAATTCCAGGTTTAGTATACCTGTCTGATTATGACTTAGGCACCAATGGTGTTGCTTATTATGACCAAGATGTTGCTAACTATTCGCTATCAACTGATCAATATGAAGCTTGGAATAAAGGGTGGAGCTATCGGAATGATGGTGTAGATCTTCAAGAAAATTCAGATGCAACAAATAGTAACGGTCAGCACATATCGTTCGTAGAAAAAGATGAATGGGTAAATTATACACTCGATGTTCAACAATCTGGCTTTTATAATATAGACTTGAGATATGCCACCCCACAATCTGGAGGACAGCTTAAGTACTTGATAAACGGCAATGATGTTTCTGAACAAATAACACTATCAAACTCTGGTGGATGGACTTATTTCACAAATCACAGTACCAATAATGTATATATACAAGAGGGAGTTCAGACGTTTAAGATCTTCGTGCTGGGAACCACTAGCTTCAATATGAGTAGTCTTAATTTTTCTATATCAAACGATCCACCCCCCGCTATGCAGGCTATGGGTGCCATTACTGTTTCGGACGAACGTTCTGTGCGTCTCGCGCTAAACCACCCTTTAAATGCACAAACAATTGAGGTCTCAGACTTTGAGTTTTTAATAAATGGAAACACTTCAAACATTGAGTCTATTCAAATAGACCCAACAAACAGCCTCGTGTTAGTTATTACATTATCCGATTATTTACACTACGAAGATGATCTCAAAATTAATCATTCCGGAGGTGTCATAAATTCTGTATACAATTCTTTATTAGGTACTTTAGTTAATTTTCCAGTACAAAACAACCTAGATGAACGGTTTTATATTCCAGGTCTAATTCAAGCTGAAAGCTACACGAGTCAATCAGGCCTTGCAACTGAAGATACATCTGATTCTGGGGGTGGTTTAAATATTGGATATACAGATGTAAACGATTACGCAGAATACCCTGTGTTTATTAGCCAATCTGGGATCTATGATTTAAATTTTAGAATTGCAGCTCAAAACCAAACTGGAAGAATTGAACTTTCACTTATTGAAAACGAAACAAGCGAGGTGGTAGGCTCATTTAATTTACCAACTACAGGTGGGTGGCAGTCTTGGACTACAAACACCCATGAAATTAACCTAGAATCAGGCGTATATACATTAAGACTTAGAGTGGCTCAAGCTGGCTTTAATTTAAATTGGTTGGAGTTTTTATATTCTGACAGCAACCTAAACAGTGCTGCGTTTGAAGAACGCAACCCTTATGTGTCTGTCTATCCAAACCCCGTCAATAATTCATTAACATTAAAGACAGCTCCGAATAATCAGATTAATTCTATAAAGCTATATGACATATCCGGGCGTGTCATTCTTACAAAAAATGAGATTAACACCAGCTCAAAAAAGCTTAACCTAGAGGGGTTGACAAGCGGTTCTTACTTTGTGAAAATCGCAACAACCAAAGGAACAATTACAAAAAAAATAATAAAATACTAACCAATATATAAACTTCTAAAATGAATTTTAGAGCATTACTGTTTTTCGTAATTTTAAGCACAAGCTGTGCCGAGAACAAAAATAAATCAACCGCATTGTATTCAACTGACGATAAACTCGCAGTCGTATACACCACTTCTTCGAATACGTCACATAGACTAAAAATCACAGACACTAAAAAATTCGAAACATTAAATCAACCGTTTGAATACGAAGTCTCTGTTTTTGTAAATCCAAATAAATCATTTCAATCATTTATAGGTATTGGAGGGGCAATCACAGATGCCTCGGCAGAAGTGTTTGCAAACCTACCTGAAGAGAAGCAAGAAGAAATTCTTAAAGCTTATTATGACCCTAGCGAAGGAATTGGCTATTCACTCTTAAGAACCCCAATACACAGTGCCGATTTTAGCAGCGAGTCCTTTACCTATGTAACTGATGAAGACAAAGCCTTAAAGAGTTTCTCTATTGAGCACGATAGAGCGTTTAGAATCCCTCTTATCAAGCGTGCGCTAGAAGCCGCCGGAGGCCGATTACTAACCTATGCAAGCCCGTGGAGTCCTCCAGCATTTATGAAAGACAGTAAAAACATGCTTAGAGGCGGGAAACTACTTCCAGAATATTATGAGTCTTGGGCGCTTTATTACACCAAATTTATAAAAGCTTATGAAGCCGAGGGCATGCCTATATGGGGCATCACCATACAAAATGAGCCTATGGCTGTTCAGCGCTGGGAATCCTGTATATATACAGCAGAAGAAGAGCGTGATTTCTTAAAAAACCACCTAGGCCCAACAATGGAGCGCGAAGGATTGGGCGATAAAAAAATTGTAGTATGGGATCATAACAGAGATTTAATTAGCAACCGAGCAAACACCATTTTTGATGATCCTGAAGCGGCTAAATATGCTTGGGGAATTGGATTTCACTGGTATGAGCGCTGGGCGGGCGGAAAGTCAATGTTTGATAATTTAAAAAATGTAACAGAATCTTATCCCGATAAAAAACTATTATTCACAGAGGGTTGTATTGAAGCATTTGATGCTAATAAATACCAATTTTGGCCCAATGCGGAACGTTACGGATCTTCTATGATTAATGATTTCAACAGCGGCACTGTTGGCTGGACCGATTGGAATATTTTGTTAGATCAAAACGGAGGCCCTAACCATGTCGGAAACTTTTGTTTTGCACCCATTCATGCAGACCTAAACACAAATGAAGTGGTCATGACTCCATCCTATTACTACATAGGGCATTTCTCTAAATTTATCAAGCCTGGAGCAAAACGCATCAGTACTGTTTCCAGTAGAAGCCATCTGTTGAGCACGTCTTTTATGAACGAAGATGGGAGTATTGCAACCGTCGTGATGAACGAAACAGATCATGATATTAACTACAAAATGTATATTGGAATGAAAGGGTTTGAACAGTACATTTCCGCACATTCAATACAAACAATAGTATACTAATATTATTTAATCTTTGAACTTAGTTTAGTCCTCGTAATTTCTATTACGAGGACTTTTTTATTGCAAACAGGAACTATATCATTCTACCCTTGAAGGGGTGTGGCTCATTTGACCTAGTATTCAGTCACGTATTTAAACATAAAGTCGTATCACATAGTTAAAAAATGAAGTAACGCTATCCTGTATTAAAAAAAATATTTTATAGTACCTTTGGATTCAGACCACTAATAAATAAAACCATTGAAAACAACTTGTATCATAAAACATATCGAAGACAAAAGCTTGGCTTGGTTTGAACCGGAAAATCAATATGTTGTATTAGAAAAAATAACGGGTTTTGTTTTAGAAAAGATTCATAAAAAAACACCCCTCCAAGCGATCCTAAAACACTTAGATAAAGAACTGGACATGCCTTTAGACAAGGCAAAGGCCTTTGTAAGTGATGTTCAGCAATTTTATCAAAAAAATACTGAAGCAGTCCCAAAAGAGGACGCTGTTAGTGAAGAAGCAATTAAACCACCTGGTACATTTGAATACATAAAGTATTATCATATTAACGACCTTGTTGTAAGGGTTGAATATGCTTCAACGCTGGAATTAGAATTAGTACATTTAAAGTTTGCGCATTTAGAAACTACAGAAAAAAATACGGCAGCACACACTTTTAGTGTGTTTAGACAATCTCAAAAAATTTATTTATTAGTAAATAATGATTTTATTGGGGCTTGGACCGCTAAGGACGTGCATTACTTTCAAGGAAAATTTTCAATGGAGTTAGTTCAAGTACTCTATCAAAAAAAAGAAGCCGAATGGCTTGGGGTCTTTCATGCATCCGCTGTTGGGAAAAACGGAAAATGTATGTTATTTTTAGGCGATTCTGGAAATGGTAAAAGCACATCCTTAGCCTTACTTCAGGCACATGGATTTGAATGTGTTGCAGATGATTTTGTCCCTGTTGAAGCCCATTATCAGGACGTGTATAAATTCCCTGCAGCCATTTCGATTAAGCGTAATAGTTTTCCCGTTCTTTTGCCTTATTACCCAATATTAGAAACGTCTGAAGAGTTTCATTTAAAACAACTAGACAAACATGTTCGTTACCTTCCTCCGGTAAACCAGCTCTCTCCCACCAAGATGCCTTGTAACGGCTTTGTATTTATTAAATATGATGCTAAAGCTCCTTTTTCATGTACTCAAATACCTAGTGTTAGAGCCTTTGAAAAAATTGTTCCTGATTCATGGTTGTCCCCAATAGCAGCAAATGCAGCAACCTTTTTAGACTGGTTTAGTAAACAACCTTGTTATGAACTAATTTATAATGACAATTCAGAAATGATTTCAGAAGTCCATAAATTATTTGATAACAACCTATAAAGAAACCTATTATTTTATCACTAAATGTCTTACGGTTTTCAAAATCAAATCAGAATTTAAATAGCCTGTAAAAAAAAAGGACTCTTGTATAAATTCAAGAGTCCTTTTTTAAGCTTTAAAATTATTGGATTACACCCCTATTCTATTTTAGTGTAAACAAAAGAGGCGTTATATCCCGTGGCCGGAAACGTAATGGTTCCAGCTTCCAGATCAACAACGGCTGAGGCAACGTCTTCTACATAATAAGAAGTCGGTTGACAATATTCGCACTCTGTTTGCCCAAATTGACTGTAGTCAAAATAGTAATTATAATCAATGGCAATAGTGTTGTCAGCTTCATTCGTCGTATACGTAAAAGTAATGTGCCATGTTGAAACCGGCACATAAATCGGACAACTCACATAAGGACAGGGACTATAAGTAAAAGGCATCACTTCTTTTTGGATGCCTGAGAGGTCTTCCTCAAATGTTAAGATCCTGGAGTCAGAATTTCCTAATTCATCATACACTAAACGCTCCCATGACCCTGTAATTGACTGAACCACGGCGATTACCTTTACGCTGCGATTAAGCTCTACGGCTGCATTCCCAGCAGCATCAGAAACGTTATATGTAATGACATAGTCCCCTACAGAGTTTGTATCAACAATATCGCCACCAACAACGATACTTGAGGTGATAACCCCATCTTGGTCATCTGTGGCTAGTGCACCTTGGTCTGTGTAGGCGTCTCCTACGGCTAATTCTATCATAGAATCACCAATTAAGGCTATCACTGGAATTACGTTGTCTACTGGATCTAAGATCTCTGCCTCATCATTTTGACAGCTAAAAATAAATAAGAAAAATAATAGGATGTAAGTTAAAGGTCGTGTCATAATTGTTTTTTTTTAAGTAACTATAGTCAAAAACGATGCCGTGATTCTAAATTTAATAATTATGTAAGGAACGGGGCTATTTTATGTTACAAAGGCTTTTTGATGTAATTAACGGATTTAAAACTGATGGCCTTAAAAATTAAAAAGTAATATACTAGCTTTTAAAATATTAAAAACACAGCTCATCTAGGTCTTTGGATATGGCACTCACTAAAGTAAAGAAGAGGGGTTTAAAATAAGGGGGGAATTCACTAAAGTTTTGTTTTAAGATAATCATCATTCATGAATTTTCCATCTCTCTCTTTTAGATTTCTAATGCGTTCTCAGTTTGTTACTTAAATGTAAAATTCTGTTGAATTACTATATACCCTCTAGTTATAAAAATGGCTCTGTTTGATATGATGTAGTGGTTAACTTTAATTATAGCGCCATTATTTTTTTGATTTAGAATAAATCCACTTTAAATAGTTTTTTTCAGCAAATGCGTAGTCCCAACTGTTGTGACCAACATTTTCATACAAAGTCATTTTAGGACTGCCACCTAATTCTATGATAGCATTAACCATATTTAAAGAATGTTTTGGGCTCACTACTTTGTCATCTGAACCATGAAAAACCCAAATGGAAACTTTCTTAGCGTATAAAGACGCTAATTTTGCACTTCCATTTCCACATATAGGGGTGGCGGCAGCAAACATATTTGGTCTTCTGTATAGAATTTCAAAAGTTCCCATACCTCCCATAGACAAACCACTTACGTAAATTCTTTGTTTGTCAACCTGTTTTTTTTCTATAAACTGATCCATTAGTCTAATTACTAGTTGTAAACTTTTATTAGGTTTTGTGATTGTACCCTTAAAGGTTACATCCCAGGAGTCAGTTTTTAAATTTGCCCATCTATCATTTGCTGAACATTGAGGAAATAAAACCCAAGAATTATATTTTTCTCTATTTGTCTTTTCTAAAAAAAGGGTTCCGCCATGCGTAAGTTGAGACACATTATCGTTTCCTCTTTCTCCAGCGCCGTGTAAGACTAAATGAACTGGGTATTTTTGGGTTGGATCGTAGTTTAAGGGCTTTAAAACTCGATAATTAAGGGTGTCATTTTCAAAAACAAAAGACTCCATATCGTATAACTCAAAATCTTGAGAATATAAATTACTAAGGGAAAGAATAAAAATTAGAAAGGTTAAATGTTTCATTTTGAATATTTATAGAGTACTTTTAAATCACTACTTTTTCAAATATAACTCTTTATTATAAAACAGTCTAAGAATGCCTCAACACCCAAAGTTCTACTTTTTCTGAGTCGCGCCAATGCTGGTCGCGTTTCGTTTTATCAGATGCTTTTTTAACGTCTCTTTTAAGGCATTTTTCCAGTTGAAACCTGCCCCCAGAAGCGAGTTCTTTTTCAATAGGGTGGCTGGTTGTGGCTTTTGTGATTTGCGCTAAATTTGAGAAAATAACAACGAGTTTCCCGTTGGGCAAAAGGCGTTGTTTGGCGGCTTCAAAAAACTCAGGAAAAAGCGTTTTATTATAGTAAATCGCTTCGTCATTTGTGTCTAGCGTATGGGCCGCTGGCAACCAAGGTGGATTAAAAACAATCAATTCCGTTGGTTTTTCCCACTTTCCAAAAAGGGATCCAAAATCCAATTCTACTTTTCGAGAAAGTTTTGTGTCGCCCATAAATTCTTTGAGGCCTACAATCGCATTGGGATTGGTATCGGTTCCAAATACTTTTTGAAAACCGTGTTTCACCATTTGAAACGAGAGGACACCACTTCCTATGCCCACATCAATGGCTGATTTTTTAGGACCATCATACCGTTTGAGCCAATTGTCAAAAAGGATTAAATGGTCAAAACGGGTTGGGAAATACGTGCCATAATACGGATGTATTTTATTTCGCAAAACCGGAACGGTTATTCCATTTTGATACCACTGCCATGCACTATTGAGCCCTTGAAGTTTCGGAAACGTCAACAAAAAATCGCTCGTTTCTGGATAAAATGTTTTTAACCAACCAATAGAAGGCGCTTTTTTGACGATTAGTTTGTGATCCACAATTTCAATTAAAATAAGCTTAGAAAGTTTACGATATGCATCTCTATACGCACGCTGTTCTTTAAAAGAGTTGCCTGAAAACTTTCGTTTAAGATGGATTTGAAGCTCCTTAAGCAGTGTCAATCCATTGCTATAAAAGGCCGTAATCAACACGGGCCGTCCCGATTCTAAGGATCTAATGGTTCCCTTTACATCTGAAGCGCGGCTAAACAACTCTAGTTGCGCTTTTGAACTTAAAATTGGAGTTGGGGTATTTATGTCCTTGTGTGTAATCATGTGTTGTTTTTTTCATCGTACAAAGTGATGCATACGAGCCTGGCAAAGATACTTTTTTTAAACCCTGAAACTAAATTCGAAACGCATCAAATTTTGTCTCTTGGTCAGGCTATCAATAGAAACCCTTTCAAAGAACCACAGCCACCAATAGACATAGAAACATCTATCGTCACAGATAATGGCGAAGTGTTGGAAACGCATAAGAACGTATTACATGAAAACTTAATGTTTAAAAATTTAGTTGGAAGAAGCACATTGAAATAGGTTGCGATAAGTAGAGATTAAAGCTGTTGTAAACTATCATAAATAGCATTATTCGTACAAAATTCGTACAAATATTAAACTAAAAAATCCGTAACACTCTATAAATAAAGTAATTACGGATTCTTATCGTACACCCAATTGAGCTGTTTTCGAAATAAACACTGGATTTTTTAAACAACTTTTTTTTAACTTCTTAGAAAAAATCAAACCCAAAATTGAGTTTGATTTTTAATCCCTAACAAAACGCACTTAAAAGCCGTTCCGCTTGCTATTGTTGTTCCTGACTAGGTAACTGTAACTGCTGAGCAGGAGGCGGGTCCTTGCGAAATAGGTATTGTTCTCAGTGGAACTCCAAAAGAAAGCATTGGAACCCTCACTGTAGAACGAACCATAGAAGCTACGGCTACCCTCAGGGAAGGCATTAAAGCCGCTGCTGTTGTTTAAATTTTGGTCGTTGCCTATGGCTCCTAAATCTGTTGAAGTATTCCAGCCTGTAGTGGATGCCATAGCTTTTGCTATTTTGTTTTCTGTGGTAGTACCGTCATAATTATAGCCATTGGCTATGAGGTGATTTTCAAGAATAATTTTGGAGCATAGGGGCGTAAAATCGAACTATTTTGGGAATAATTTAAAAAGCCTTTACGGTTGTTTTTAGATAACACGTCCAATCAAATTATGCTCCAAAATAGATTGAGATTGAGAATGAAATTCGCAAAGGCTTATAATGAATGACTAATTCAGGAATTTATTAATTATGTCTCTAATTTCT
>Ga0209632_10001653_pt1 | contig 22368 bp, 19 predicted proteins | sample COG_10_FD_184754 | JGI IMG/M metagenome (GOLD analysis project Ga0209632, IMG submission 184754) | Pelagic Microbial community sample from North Sea - COGITO 998_met_10 (SPAdes) (version 2) | ecosystem: Environmental > Aquatic > Marine > Neritic zone/Coastal water | place: Helgoland, sampling... | reverse complement strand
AATTCTGATCTTTTCCTCTGAATTATACGCCTTGCGTGTCTTCCTTTTTAGTTCACTTATTAATGAACTTGCATTTCTCTTCTTTCCCATTGTAGTTAAATTTAAGTGTTTACTCTGTTTAAAACACTCTCTTATAATTTAACCCTTATTAGTTCACTTTTTGCTGACGGTATACAATATAGGTTGCTTTTTAAATTTTTTTATCCTTTTTTTATAATGATTTTTCGTCCATCGATCATGGTAATCTATAGTAGTATTTTTGGAAGGATAAATAACTTCTAAATTAGATTGACTTAGAGCATATTTAGAATTAGTTATGATAATTAGAAAGAGCAATTGAATAAGAATTTTTCTATCCATGAATTTTCGCAGGTTAAGTTAGTTTTGGTGACTATTTATCGGACATTTTTTTACAATTGAGTTTAACAAGCTAACTAATCTGATCAAATTTAATTACAGTTAAAATTAAAAATTTGATAAAAAATAATTCCAAAACGTAATCTCGAAAAATAATTTATTGATCAAAGCTAATTAGCTCACTCATTAAAGGAATAGAAGGTTGAGCTCCTCGTTTTGTTACTGAAATAGCAGCTGCTTCAATGGCTATCTTTATTGCTTCTTCCAACTTTTTATTGTCAGATAAGGAAGATGCTAAATATCCATTGAATACATCTCCTGCGGCAGTTGTATCTATTGCTTTCACATTCTTGGCTGGGATTAATTGAGCACTTTTATTTTTTGAATTTAAATAAACACCTTTTTCACCGAGTGTGATCAAAATTGCATTCCTAACTTTTTTTAATAATTTTTTTCCAGCGCTCTCCAGTTTTTGTTCATTATCAGGATATATTCCTATTAGATTTTCTGTTTCTGACTCATTGGGTGTAATAATATCAACCATACTGAGTAATTTATCCGAAAGAATTTGAGCTGGTGCTGGATTTAAAATAGTTTTAACATTATTTTTTTTTGCCAATCTCAAAACATACTCTACTGTTGATATCGGAATTTCCAGCTGAATAAGAACAATATCGGCTCGAGCTATTATTTCTTCAACTAACATAATATCTTCAACAGATAAATAATTATTTGATCCCGGCGCTACAACTATTGAATTTTCACCTGATATTTCATCAACTAAAATTATTGCTACACCAGAGGGATGTGCTTTATCAATAAAAATATGATTTAAATTAATATTCTCTTTTTTATATTCTTCAATAGCTCTATTTCCAAAATAATCGTTACCAATTTTACAGATAAAGGTAACATCACTTCCTGCTCTTGATGCTGCAACCGCCTGATTAGCACCTTTACCACCTGAAATTATATTAAAATCTCCTCCAAGCACAGTTTCTCCTGGCGATGGTATTTTTTTTGAATCAACTACAAGATCGGTATTGCTACTTCCAACTACGACTATCTTTCCCATATTTATACGTTTTTAGCCATTATGATAAGACCAAGTCCCAAAATAAATAAAAGGAACATCAGCCATAATAAACTATTAGTTCCCCTGGGAGCCTGTTTAAATTCTTTCCAAATAAATACACCCCAAATCGCAGCTACCATTGTTGCCCCTTGACCCAAACCATATGAAATTGCAAAACCAGCTTTGCCAGCAGCTATCATATTTAATAGCATACCAAGAGACCAAATCATTCCACCAAATATTCCGATTATATGTAATTTAGGATTACCTTTTGAAAAATAATCATTGTATGATACTTTGTCTCCCGTTACGGGTTTATACATGAAAAATGTATTGAAGAAGAAATTTGAGACGAATATGCCAAGTGCGAAAATAAATACAGCTGTATATGGCGTTAACAATCCTTGAGTTGGATTAGCAAAATTAGTGGATATAGAAGCAGCTACAAAACGATAAAAGAAACCCATCAAAATACCGGCAGCTAAAGAAAATAAAATACCTTTTTTCGTTGAGTTTCCCTTTGAAATTCTTTTATAAGCTAACGCATCTACCATAATTGCCGCAGTAACGCATCCAACTCCGGTAAATAGTAATATTGGATCTCCGACAGGTACAGCGACGTAGTTTACAACGACACCCAACACTAAGGCGATTCCGATACCGATTGGAAAGGCAATAGCCATTCCGGCAATATCAATAGCAGCCACTAAAAGTAAGTTGGCCATATTAAAAACAGCACCACCCAAAAGGGCTAAAAGAATAGCTTTTATACTGGATTGGAGCAAATTAGGTATGAATTCCTGCCCATTTTGTCCCATGCTTCCAATAGTAAGCCCAAAAACTAAGGATAGAATAATGATTCCAAGCGTATAATCCCAGTAAAAGAGCGGAAACCCCCACTCCTTGGAAGCCATTTTTTGGGTATTTGCCCAAGACCCCCAGCAAAGCATAGTTACTATGCATAGCAATATTGCTAAAGGATAAGATTCGACGATGAACATAATTTTTTATTTTTAAATGAACTAATAATTTGCATTTAGAGATTACGTTTTTAGCTAGCTAATTATTATTCGTTTGTAAATCTCTCCATAATTAATAATATAGATTCCAGATGGGTATTGTGATAGGTCAATGGTCACATCAACTTCGGTTAGAATAAAAGCTGCAATCTGTCTCCCTGTAATATCATTTATACGTAATATAGAATCTTCACTTAAAGATTCAGTGGTGAAATTCAAATGAATCAACCCAGATGAGGGATTCGGAAATACCTGTACACCCTGTTTCTCATTTGAATTATTAAAACCAGTTCTTAACCCCTCAAATTTTATCTTCCAGGAAATCTCAACTGCATCATAGGTGAAGCCATCTACATTGTCCACGGCGAAATAGATCATGTCACCTTTAGCAACATTCTTCAATTGGAAGGTTTTTACGTCGTACTTCCACGATCGAGAAGTTCCAGAAATGGTAGTAATCAATTCTTTATCAGGTCCAAAAAGCTTTAATTCCGTACCTGAATCGTCATTGTAAACGCGACGTATTCCTAAATCTGTAACAGTATAATTTCCTGAAAAGGGAGCCTCAAATGAGCAGACTATTAAGTGCTCGGATTCTGGTGGATGCATTTGAAGATCTAATACGCCTGGTACACGTCCTTTGTTTTCCCCTATATCAGCACCTTGGGCAACTGTGCTTTTGCCTACATAAGGATACTCCCCCCAATAGTTATCTAAATGATTGAAAACTTCCGGATGCTCACCAGGGGTGTAAGTTTCTAGCAGTTCTCCAAGTTCAACTCCATTATTATCTGTAGATTCATAATACTGGAGCGCGGCACTTGTGATCCCATCGCTCACGCTAGCCTGTGGACCTTCGTCTTGAGACTGCGCATCATAAGAACGCCAAATATCTTTTATATAATCTGGTGGCTTGTTAACTGTAACGGACTTATTCATGGAAGCGGATTCACCGGTGCTTGATGTTACACTCAAAGTCACATCATATGTCCCAGGTTCAGCATATGTGTGGGACACGGAACTACCCGATCCTTCAGTATCATCTCCAAAAATCCAGGAGTAATTTATTATGCTTTGCTTATCTTCCGCCAGGCTTAGAATGCCATCCAGTTTAATCGTAAGATGATTGATGGCTGTTATTTCAAATTGTGCAACAACGGCAAAAAATTTTGATTCCAAAGCCCCTATATCCTCTCTATTTCCAAAGGGAATAGAGTTACCATCTAAGTCTAGCGAATACTGAGAAGGCCCTCCCATGTCTATTGCAGGACTACCCTGTAATAAATGTATATCGCGTTCAGCAAAATTTACAAAAAGTGGGTCGGTAATGATCTCATTATTTCCCAATACATAACCTTTGGGATTATCCAAACTACCATCTACCGAGAAATAGATATTATCACTTGTAGAGTTTCCAGGATCTTCCCATTCAAACGCCTTAACTCCATTTGCCAACACGAATATATTATTGCGCACGGATCCCTGTGGAATGGTATGATGAAGACTGATACCCCAGTTAAAATCAGTATTAGCAGGAAGTACCCTAAGTATCGTATTGTTTTCAATAATTGGATTATTCCCGATGGGTCCATCCAGAAACCACTGGTAATCATCACTATAATTATAATAGATTTCAAAATTACCCCAGGTACAATTATCACATTCTGAGTCATCGTAGGTCTCTATAAAGCCCTGGTTGCCAAGGCTGATGTTATGATGAATCTTCCAGTTGGTGTGAATACCCTCGTCATCAATCTCAATGGCTCCTCCATCAAAACCATATGAGTTTGGGGCTAAAAATCCTTCAATGTTATTATATGAAATTTCCCCACTGTACCCAGCGCCTACAATTGCCATTGGGCCCCACCATTTATTGATTCCACCACCGGGACTGTACATGTGATTATTTGTCACAAGTACATCATGAGCATACAACCTTACCGCAACACGACATCCACGAAATTCGCTGTTTTGAACTGTAATATTGTGATTGACTCGATTAAAGGAAGCAATCCCTGCTACGGTACGCGGATCGCTCGTTCCACAATCGTATATATAAAAGTCGTCTATCAATATGTGATTTGCTGAAATGCGAATTGCATTTCCCTTGTTTGAGGATACATCCGGATTACTTATGGCTGGTTTTTCACCCTCGCCATAAGAACTAAAAACGATTGGAGAATATAGAGATCCCGATGCTGTGATTTCAAAAGTTCCTATCCATTGCGATCCACGTTCAAAAAGCACCGAGTCGCCAGGCAAAAAGGCATAGCCATCAATATTATCTAGGGAATTCCAAGGGTTGTTCTTGCTTCCATCTCCGCTATCATTTCCATTTACTGATGAGATATAATAATTATTGCTTGTTTGGAAATTAATAATCCAGTTTGCCTGAGTAGCTGTACCTTTCATTCTCTCCAAAATCACTTTGTCGATCAACGGCAGAAGCCTATCCGCCATGGCTGAAAATGTATCCAGCTCTTCACCAAAATTTAACCGCGTCCGACTAATATCATATAATTCAGAAAAATCATACTTATCAAAATGTTCCTGAATCCCTTCAAATCCATACATAAAACCAAGTAAACCACCCCATGTTGCAGTGGGGTTGTCAGAGTCCTGACCTGAAAGCGTACCTATTTGAATGGTTCTTTTGAGGTCCCCTTCACCGAACAGTAAGCTGATAATACTAAACCCAAAATTGCTCCCACAATCATAAAAAGCTGAGTACGTGTAATTATCTGCTCCCCCTTCGATATAGTAATCATGAAATCCATCACGTATAGATTCCCAGTCATCTATATCTGTAGAATTTATATATTCATTTCTCACCCAATCATACATTTTGGCTATGTAGGATACCTCAGGAATATACGTTCGTGCGGAATCTGCTAACCACAATATCTGGTCTTTTCGAGACAGTCCTTGATCTACAATACTTGCCAAAGAATGCATGATTACATAAAATTGGGCAGCATACATGGAATGGGAATAGGCAGTTGTCCTAATTGGTAGATATGATATATCCAATGCTATATCTGGATTGCTAGGTGCCAGCAATCCAAATATTTCTGTCGTTAGTTGTGCATCTATCATCTCCCAGTTCTCATTTAAGTGAGGTAGAGAAGTAATAGGAGGAATCATATTCTCTTCTCTCATGAGATTAAAGGCTGATTCATTGGATACCCACAAAAAGTTTTCTTCTTCTGATGAAATATGCTCAAGCCATTGGCTTCTGATTTGTTCTCCAGTAAGTAAATACGTGTCGTAAGTCTCTAAAGCATGCTGATAGATATACTCAATGTCTGTATCATCATCAGCACCCCATATCTCTGAGTCCAATACAAAGTCAATATACGCTCCATGCCATTCATTTCCTTGGTTTGTATTCCAATCCTCATCAGTATAATAGGGCTTATTATTTCTTTGGCCCTCGGTCTTGAGGCCAGTCCAGTTAGCTATACAACTGCCAAGCCAGAACCCTTTCAACTTTTCTTTATATTCAACTTTGCTAATCGTTTGCCCCTGTAAAAACTGAACATGGACTAACATAATCAGTAGCAATAGTTTAGTTATTCTATTCATAATTCAATTTTTGAAAGGACTCGAATGCATCCATTACTTGGTTTTTTTAACAAGCACAAAATTGTCCATTGTTTTGTAGAAATCTGAGATGATTTCTTCTCTTTCAAAATTTTGCCAGATTGTAATCATCCGTGAATTCCCAGGTCTGTCCTCCCAAACTCCGTCAACAAGTTTGGGACTAGGTATTTGAATTGGTACTGCCCATGAAGGATTTTTCACAATTGCCACTGCTGCCATATCAAAGAGGGCGCGAGCTTGATCATAGCCATCATCATAGCCATCATCATACTCTTCAATCTTTTCAAATAAGCTAACAGAATAGTCTCCAAAATTTAAATATTCCTTACCATCTCTGCCCATGATAGGACTCGATAACAAAGGTCCTTTGCCAGGCATGATCTCTTGTATATCTGATAAAAATGCTTTAACAGCATCAGTGCCAGTCGATTGATCATAGCGTACAAGCACTATTTCAAAATCCACATTAGAATCGAGCAAGTATTGGAGGGCTGCCCGATCATCTTCCTGATTATATTCACCTGATTCTGGATAATTGGAGCCAAGCCATACAATTCTTATCTGACTAGCAATAGATGGGTCTTTGTAAAGGGCCAAAGCAATATTGGTTAATTTGCCAATTGGTAGTAAAACTAATTTTTCGTCTGCTGAAAATTTCGCGCTTGAAATAATGAAGTTAACGGCATCTATCCCGTCGAATGTAACTTCTTTGATATCCTTTTTGATTTGCTCAAAGTTGCCAGTGGCTCCTTTAAAAATGTCTATTCTATCAGAAAGGTCACATAATTGAACAATCCTTTCAGCCTCGCGGTAGTGTTCATCAATATCCCCTCCATTTTTAGTCTTGTTGATGGTAATACCTTCAACGTCAAAAACATTACCATTGAACAATAGGTAAGCAAGCGCATGTTGATCATCCAACTCATTGTTGGCATCTGTATCGATGAGTATTCTCGTTTTCTGTTCACCTCTCTTTGTTAGTACATATCCCTGCTGATCTGAAGCTGATAGCTGATCAAAAACACTATGATCTTCAACTATTTTCCCGTCCAGAAATCGAAATATTACGATACCTTCAGCTTTAAACTTCTTCCCACTCTCTTTAGGGGTTCCTTCAATTGTAAAATTGATTGCTGCCTTTTCATCTCCATAAACTTCATCGATATAGTTAATTTTAACATCAATATACGACTCCCTATAGTCCTGAACATATTTTTTTAGGGACTCGACTCCATCCAAAATCAAATCACCTTCTAATTTCTTATAGGAGGGATGTACCACCTCATCAAATAAATCATATCTACCTGTATTCCATACTTCGTTGAATTTATGAACAGTTGCCCTGTATTTATGATCCGGCTTTTGAGAATAGCAAGGTGTATATAAATAAAGGGCTAAGAATATCGGAATAATATATATTACTAACTTCTTCACGCGATTATGTTTTTTCGTATACGATGGCTCCTGCAATTTTAAGTTTGGTTCCGATTGATTTTTCATTCTTTTTACCCGTAATTACCATTTTGATTGTATGACTACCATGGTCCAAATTCATTACATGCGCAAGATGGGCCCCATTGAGCCAACCATCTCCAGCACCCCAATTCATCCTTTCGTAATAATTGTCCCTTGATCTGAAGAACTGGCCGTCAACAAATATATCTATCTGTCCACAATCCAGATCAAATCTTCCTAGCACTACCGCTCCGGTTCCGACAAAATTGAAAATAACTTCAGAATCTTTCTTATCTGCTTGCTTTTGCTTTTCTTCATAATCCCATTGATTGGGTTGTTGAAAGGTCTGCCAGTCTCCTTTCCACTCCCAATATTTCTCATCACTGATGCTCACTTTTTCCTTAGGAGTTGTATTTGGAAATGAAATTTCTAATTTGGCTGGAATAGATTTTTGCTCCTTTATATAAAGCATTCCGTTTTCGACCTTTCCTTCATTATCAATAATTAATTTTTTTGCATAATGTAAGGTCCTATCAACTGCGATATTGAATGAATAATCAGTATAGATAAATAATGAATCAGCTATTTTGTCCATATATCCTGTCCATATTTTTGGAATATTATCAAATCCAAGTATTATACCCATTACACCTGCAACATTGGACGGATTACAATCTGAATCTGCTCCACATCTTGCACTGATCTCCATACTTTTTTCAAAGTCACCTTCTCCATACAATAAACCCATAGCTATAAATGCACCGTTTAATTTGGCATCAATATTGAATTCAGAAAGAGCACAGCAAATATCAGAATTCCCCCAATTGTTATTTATTTCATGCCATGTTTTTTTCCAATCTTTTGGATTTCGCTTGTAACCATCAATCACATCTCTTAATATGGCGTGATATTGACTTTCGATAGGTATGGATTTCATCGCATTATAGAGTACTTGCTTTATGTCATTTTCAAAATAAGCAGCAGCATATAGTGCACTAACAAACATCCCCCCATATACCCCGTCACCATAATTCATAATATGACCAATTTTATCACAAATTTTATTAGCTGTCTGAGGCATACCAGGGCTCATGAGTCCGATATAGTCCGCCTCTATCTGAAAATCAATATCATCTGCGTGAAGATTATAATCGGGATGTCCGGACATGGGAGGCTTTATACCATTCCATATATTCATTCTTGCTCCTCGATTGGCATGCCATAACATATAGCCTGCATTGACAAATGCTTCCCCAAATTTTTCTACAGATGCATCCATTCCATACTTATCCATAGTCATCATAAAACTCATCTGCACATAAAGGTCATCTTCGGTTATGGAAGTTCGCAATGTTTCGGGGGACCATTCTATGGGATCTTCATTAATCCGTCCATTATATACAAATTCTGAAGGGGCTCCATATGAGACACCTACCATTTTACCAGCCCAACCACCAGCAATCTTATCTCGGAGAATATCTTCTGAGATAGTTAGGTATTTTTGGGATGGGCTTTCGCATGAAAGTGATAGCATTAATAAAGAAAGTGTTATTATATTTTTCATTTAAGCTATTTTATTATGTCGTTTAAAATTGATCTAATTAATTTTTCTAACCCGGATATATAAGATTATTTTGGCAAGAAAAAGCTCACTAATAATTATAAAATGATGGTGATCAAGCTCTAGATTACCATCCTGGGTTCTGTGGTAAAAGATTAGGATTGATGTCTAACTCATCTAAAGGAATGGGAAATAGCTCATCCTTATTAACCCTAAAATTTTCAAAAATAGAGTCTCTTTTGATTGTAGTACTCGTAGCTGGAATTACAAAGTCAGCTGCCACTTGAGGCCCATATTCTCCCCACCTTTTTAAATCAAAAAATCTTAAATATTCTCCACAAAGCTCTACTAAACGTTCATGCTTAATTTGCTGCCTAAATTCTTCTTGGTTTAATTCGCGACCAGCAGTAATTTCCAAATCATTCATATTAGATCTATTTCTCACAATGTTCACATATGAATGGGCTTCTGATGTATTACCATTTTCATTAAGAGCTTCTGCCAACAAAAGAAGGATATCTGAATATCGAATTAGAATCATATCTCGCCCACCATTCTTCCACTGAACATAACCTGAACCATTATTAATTTCATTATAAACTGCATCATTCTCATTAAACTTATAAAAACTGGCTCCGGTAACAATTTCTGTAGTATTTGTAATCCACCATGCCCATGTCTGACCGTAGAGTGTTTGATTAGTATATTCTGTAAAAAGGCTGACATTCATTCTTGGATCAAGATTACCATCTTTATCTGCTTCCACCAAATAAGATCGAATTGCGAATTCTGATGCCAACTGATCTGCCCAAATTCCAATATTTGATGGCCCTGGTGTATTTATTCTAAAATACCACGCATTGTCAGACTCCTCTTGGGGACCATTTTGAAGGAAATTAACTTGAAAAATAACCTCCTTATTTCCGGTAGTGAGTTCCTCCGTAAAATTAGACTCGTAATCTTCATTAAGTTCATAAAGTCCAGATTCAACAATAGATTTTAAAATTTGCTCTGCACCAATATAATTTCGCTGCTGAAGGTATGCTTTGGCGAGTAATGATTGTGCCGCTCCCCTTGTCACTCTCCCAAATTCTGATGAGGGATAAGACGTGGGTAATGTTGGTATGGCTTCATTAAGTAATGTCTCAATGAGAACCCATATCTCATCTGATTCCGCTTTTCTTGGCCTATCATTGGCACCTTGAATCCTGTCGACATAGGCAACACCATTGCCGTAGACATTTATAAGGTGATAATAGGAAAATGCTACCAAAAACTTTGCTTCAGCGATTATACCATCAATACCAGTTAAAGTGCTGTTATTTCCTCTTTCAATAACTTCATATGATCTGGCTATTAAAATATAGAAATTATACCATAAGCTCTCGTGGAATTCATTATCCAAATCCGAGGTAAATGTTGCCAAATTTAGGGTTTCTCCTAGTTCACCAGTGAAACCTTCGTCAGAAAGCAAATTAAAAGTTTGCTGAATTTGACCAGCATACATCTCACCACTTTGCAAATAATCATATGCTCCTATCAATCCTGAATAAAAGTCATCCTTTGTTTTCCAAAAACTATCCTCTGTTGGCTGATTTGGATTTATTTGTTCCAAATTGACGCAAGATGAAAAGATGATAATTAGACATATCATTCTTATTTTAAAATTTAAAATTTTCATATTCCTTTATGGCTAAAACGTAATATTAAAACCTGAATTAAATATTCTAATATTTGGAAATCCTCCCCAATCGACTCCAGGAGCTAATATATTACTATTAAATTCAGGATCCATCCCTGAATATTTGGTAAGTGTTAAAAGATTCTGACCACCGATGAAAATACCAAGATGACTGGTTTTTCTCCATGGTATTTGATAATCAATTCTTACATTTTTTAATCTAAGATAAGAAGCATCTTCAACAAATAGGCCACTAGCAATATTATTTGGGCTACCAAAGTCTGCTGTAGGCCTGGGATCGGTTCCTATACCTTCTATAAATGGGTCATAATCGCCAGTATAACTAGTTTGTGCGGAAGTATTCATAGCATATTTAATTGCATTAAAGGCATCTGCACCATTCATTCCTTGAAAAAAGATCGTAAATTCGAAATCTCTCCAATACGCGCTAAAATTTAATCCGTATTGTAATTTGGGATTGGGATCACCTAGGATCATTCTATCTTGCCCTTCACTAATATCTCCGTCACCGCTAATATCTCGATATTTGGCATCTCCTAATTCAGGTGTTTGACCAACTACAGTATTATTACCTAATTCAGATTCATCGGTATATATACCAAGATAATCGAGTGCATAAATTTGACCTATAGGCTGACTAACGCTTGTTATCGAATGTAATCCATACATATCGCCCAATGGCAAATATGTCACTTCATTTTTGTTTTGGAACACATTGGCAGTTATGTCAAATTTAAGATTTCCATCTAATTTACGATATCGAAAAGAAAATTCCCATCCAGATCGGTCCATTGTAGCCGCGTTAATAATTGTACTAGATTGACCTTCACCAGCACTTCCAGGGACTGGAGCGTCAACAAGCAAGTCTTCTAATTCACTAAAATAAATATCTCCAATTATTTCTATACTTCCATCTATTAATGAAAGATCCATTCCAATATTAGTTTCTTTTAATGTTTCCCATTTTAGATCATTATTAACAATTCCTGCTCTTGTTGCACCGATTATGCTGCGATCATCATATCCTAAATTGTAATTATTTCCACCTATAGATCTGGAAAAAATTAATGACTGATAGGCATAATCATCAATACTTGCGTTTCCAACTATGCCATACCCTACTCTGAGCTTGAGATCGTTCACTAAAGATGACTGAAAGAAACTTTCCTTACTAATATTCCAACCTATTGAAATCGATGGGAACGTACCCCATCTATTATTTTTAGGAAATTTAGAGGAGCCATCCGATCGAACATTAGCCGTAAATAAGTACTTCCCATCGTAATTATAAGTAAAACGACCCAATAATGAACTTATGGTTGATGTAAGCTCATCACCAGAAGTTGTGATATCTGTGGGTGCTGCTGTTGTTGCTGAAATTTGAAAAAATGGATTAGTGCTCGCAAAACCTCCAACAATAGAAATACCATTTTGATGAATTTTAAATTCTTGCTCTGTTTGTGAGGCCATGACTGAGAAGTCGTGATTACCAAATTTCTTTTTGTACGTTAATCTATTTTCAAAAAGCAACATTGAACTTTTACTATTATATTCATTTAGTCCAGAGAGGTGTACTAATTCAGTTGTAATTTGTCCTGTTCTTTGATGACTTTTACTAAATCCAAAATCAGAATCAGTTCCAAAATTGAATTTATACTCTAAATCTGAGGTGAGATTTACGTTAACAAATATATTCCCAAGAATTCGAGTATGATTTTCTTTACTGCTGTACATTTCTCGAATTCCAACTGGATTGTAAAGATAAATTTCTGCATCCTCAATTGTTCCATGCCCATAACCACTTAGCCTTGTGGGATCGTAAACCGGAATAGTTGGGAACATCATTATCGCGGTATTAATTACTCCATTTCCTGATCCCCCCAATACTCCTTGTGCGTTTAATATTTGTTGACCACTTTGATCTGTGGTACTAACTGAGAGGTTTTGTCCAATTTTTATGCGCTTTGTTAAATCAAACTCTGAATTAATTCGAGCTCCTAATCTTTCAAAAGTAGTACCTTCAATGGTGCCCTCTTGTTTTGTATTATTGAGATTAAAGTAAACTTTACTTTTATCAGTTCCTCCAGATATTGATAAATTATAATCCTGAAGAAGTGCAGCCTCATTAAAAATCTCAGCTTGCCAATCTGTATCGATGCCCCTTGATAGATCATTTGACCAGGTCCGTCTCGCATATCCTGCGTTGTCATAGGCTGCATTATGAATTCTGGCGAATTCGGAAGTATTTACAACATTCATTTTGTTGGGAATTTGCTGTAAACCTATATTGGAATTAAATGAGATAGTCGGTTTTCCAATTCTTCCTTTTTTTGTGGTAATAACCACAACGCCGTTGGCAGCTCTTGATCCATAAATAGCGGAAGAGGAAGCATCTTTAAGTACTTGTATAGTTTCTATGTCTGCCGGATTAATATTGGGACTATCTTCTGTTGGAATTCCATCAATAACGTATAATGGATTATTATCTCCAAAAAAAGATACCCCACGAATTGTCACATCACCCATAGAACCGGGCTCACCATTTGTTTTTACTGATACTCCAGGTACTCTTCCTTGTAATCTGTCGGTCACGTTTGTGTATTGACTTTTAGACATCTCATTTGTATTTACAATCGCAACAGCACCAGTGATATCTTGCTTTCTTTGCGAACCATAACCCGTAACAACAATACTTTCTAATTCTGCTATGTCGATTTCTAGTTTTATATCGATGATTACTCTGGTACTAATAGGTATTTCTTTTGATTTATATCCAATAAAACTAACAATAAGTGCTTCGGAATTTTCCGGAACACTTATTGAATAATCACCTCTAATATCTGAAACAGTTCCAATGGTTGTTCCTTTTACCATAATTGTTGCACCGATAACAGATTCATTCTGATCATCTACTATATTACCTTTGATGATAATTTGTGCATGAACTTGGAAAGAAATAATAACTTGGAAAGAAATAATAAAGAAAGTACCTAAAAATAATTTAAGGTGTTTTATCATGTTGTTGTACTTTTTTGCTGTTTGGTTCAGAATGTATTAATCTACGATTCCAAAATTATCAATCCTGAAAGAAATAGGTGCGTTAGCAGTTCCTCCCCAAATTTCTAAGCCTATTACGCCAACTGCTGATGCGTCGACGGGATTTTCCCAAAGACTTTCAAATTCCGATAGTGGTATTTCAACAGATTGCCAATCTGAACTATATTCTAGTTTCATATCACTGAATCTATACTGACCACCGCCTACATCTCCCCAACCAGCATCAATGTAATAGATCTGCATATCAATGCCCGGTATCTCATCCTCCCAATGCATGTCGTTAAGGTTTGGGACAGTGTAAAACCTATAGTCGAATCTAAATTTTTTACCAGTAAAATCTTGATTCCCGTCTTCAAGCTCCATCTCAGACCAAATGTAAGTACTTTCTACATTGTGAATTATTGAGAGGTGATCATTTTCTACAATAATAGAACCAATTTCTGCCGCATTATACTCACCGTCAGCCGTGGATCCCTCAAATAGCCAACCTGGTAATGAATTATCAAAAATACTTCCTTGTGGTAGGTTATTAAAATCATACATAACAACTGCGTTACCAGTATAGTCAGCGGCTCCATTTATAGCTTCTACGGTAACAGTAAAGTTTTCCGAAACTTCATGATTGGCTTGCCCGTCAGTTGCAGTGATAGTGATAATTGAAGATCCAGGATTACCGACCTCATTAATTGTTAGTAGAGATCCTGCAAGATTTATTGTAATTATTGTTTCATCAGAATTAACAACTGAATAAGTAATTATTTCGCCCTCTTGATCAGTTACATAGTTGGCGAAATCTAACTCATAAGTTTCAAATCCCGGGGATAATGTTATTTCACTTAATCCTGAGATTATTGGGGGTTGATTGATAACAACTGGAGCATCATTTGAGTCATCATCTCCGCATGCTGCTAGTGTCAAAAGGAATAACGAAAAAAGTAAACCACTTATATAATTTAGATATTGTTTAGTTTTCATAACTGTTTCTTTAATTAATAATTTTTTTGCACAAAGGTTTGTGCAAATTAATAATTTTTTTAGTTATTCCAAACATCGATGAAAAATTTAACAAGACTTTTTAAATACTTACAAAAATATTATGTTGTTTTTTTCAGCTTATCTTTAACCGATTTTCTTATAATCAGTTTGGTGGATAGCTGAACTTTTGAAGAGCCAATAATTTTATTGTAGTTAATCATTTGAGAAAGGAGATTATAAGCCTTATCAGCGATTTCTTTAGTTTGTTGCTCTACGGTTGTTATTGGAGGAGAGAAATAATCCCAGTACGACTGATTATCAAAGGATAATAGAGATAGATCATTTGGAATATGTAATTTTTTTTCTTTTATCGCTTTTATTGTGCCAAGAGCTATCTGATTGCTTGCTGTAAATATTGCAGTAACACCAGTATTTTTGCTCAATAAAAACTTAGCTGCATCATAGCCACTTTGTTCATCAAAATTTTCGCCAACGATTAAATTATGATTTATTGTTATTCTATTTTCTTTCAATGCATCACAATAACCTCTAACTCGATCTAAATTTAATTTTGATTTTTGAAGTCCTTGATTAAAGGCTATTTTCTGATGCCCTTTGCTAATTAAATAGTTAGTAGCCTCTTTTGATCCTTCATAATTATTAGACCCGACAAATGGTAAACTTAATTGGGCTAAAAATCTATCAATAATTACGATTGGAATTTCTAATTGATTCGTGTCCGATAGATGAAATGATTCATCACCCACAGGTGCAACAATTAATCCATCTATTTTTCTACTTGAAAAAGCTTTGATTGCTATTTTTTCAAATTCTGTATCATTATTAGAATCAGAAATAAAAATTATTTTGTCATCAAGGCGTGCTGCATTTTCAATCCACCTAACTATTACTGCAAAAAATGGATTTGTTATATCAGGTACAATTACACCAATAGTATTAGATTTTTTTAACCTTAAACTTCTAGCTAATTCATTTGGCTCATATTTAAATTTTTTGGCAGCCTCAATAATAATTTTTGTTGTTTTTTCACTGATTCGATATTTCTTGGAATGACCATTTATCGCACGGGAAACGGTCGATATTGAAAGATTTAAATGCTTAGAAATTTGGTTGAGAGTAGAATCGTTATTTTTTTTCATGCTAAGATTCCACAATCTAAATTATTTTCAAGTCTCGCTATCCAATATCATAAATATTTATTCTGAATTTGAATTCTTTGATAAATCAAAATGATTTTTAATTAAAAATAAACGATTTTATAAATTATTAAAAAAAATCATTTTCATTTATTTATTTATAATTTCCAGGATAAGTAACGATTCAGTAAATAAGGCTTTAGAAAAATAGAACTAGAAATTTTAATTTCAGAGGGTTTATTTCTAGTGATAATGAGATTTAAGTGATACTAAGTATGAGTTTTAATGCTTTAAATTACAATAAAATACAAATGAAAATTCCCTTGGGTGTCCGTTATATGTGTATGTCGTCAAATAAAAGTGGACTTTTCAGAGATAAATTAAGCGAGTGTTGACACTAATTTAAATAAATATTTTGATTCTGTTTTTTCCGTTCAATTAAAGTTTGTTGTTTGATTCTTTTCCTGTACCTAAGTTTTCGTTCTCCCGTACCATAATAGACCTCAGATGGAGTAAGGTTATTGATGGACTCATGGTATCTTTCATTGTTGTAATACCGAACAAATTGCTTCATTTTATGCTCTAACTGCCCAAGGCTGTAATAATTATCCAGTTTCACTACATTCTTCATAGATCTGTGATATCGTTCAATTTTACCCTGAGTTTGTGGATGACGCTATCCTATTCTTCCAATCATCTGTAAAGAAAAAATCTAGCATGCCGTTCGGGCTTTTTAACTATTTATCTTTATAAAATCATTTCTTCCAACGTAGACTTTGGCATCGGGGATAAAGCATTGTGCGTAGAGCTCATATAAGCCTCTATAAAGCATTCTCCTTCCCGCTAAATAAGAATAATAATTCTGTATTGATACGTCTTCACAATAGCTTTAAAGCTTGTCTAAATCTGACTCAAATCTGGCATGCATACAGCCGTTTTAAAGGAGATTAATAGTACTTGTGAGTGTTTCTCTAAAGAGATGATATTGGAGGAGTTTGAGGCTTATTTTGAAGTGTTAGAGAGGAAGGTATTTCATGAGGTGTTTAGGTGAGGGGTACTGTTTGATTTCTAAGATAACTTCTTTTAGTACGGTTTATTGGATGCTTTTTTTAACATTCTTTAAGAACCTATTTTAACATTCTTTATGAGAATTTAAAGTGGAGAATGATCCATCCTTATCATTTTTGAGTTTTCATATAAGTGTTTGGTTTTTATAGTTGGTTATTAAGGGCATGATAAGCAGATTTCTCTCTTTCTGTTTTGATTGCCCTTATTTTTATGACACACAAGCCCCACACTCAGGATCATCTATGGAGCAGCTCCCTCCTTATAGAACTTCTCACCATAACCTAATTATTTCGCAATTACTCCCCATAAAGTAAATCCATACATAATTAATATATTGATATATGCAGCTGGTGAGGCACTTGGTAGAAGTACAAGAATTGTTACCACAACACACCACACCACATGATAGATAATAAATATACTTTTTGCCCTTTTACGCAAAGAACTTCCTATTTCAAGTGTTTTTAAAAATTCTGGGATTAAGAAAATTTCATAGCAGGCAAATGTCAATGTTCCAGCTCCTGCAAAAAGAAGACCTGTAAAAGCAAATCCATCGAGCATAAGACTTGGATGCTGTGCTTTAATGGAAATCAATGGAAGGTGAATCCCATACGCTTCTAAAAAGAAACTTAATGCAAATGCCATGGCAGCAATTCCGTGACTTTTAACCGCTATAGGTAATAATTGAAGATTCATACAATTAACTTTTCTAAATGAATACCTTTCATCCTTCACAAATAGAATAATAATTCTCGAAAAGGCAAATAAAAAAGAGAACTTTAATTAATTTCTAACTTCTTCAAACCTCACACTCAGGATCATCAATGTCGTAGCCTCCTTTGATGTGTGGTGACTTTAGGAGTTTTTTTAACATTAATTAATACCTAGGTTAACAATTTTTAAGAAGCTGCTTAGAGAAAATAGAACTATCCGTAACAAATTTGAGTTTTCATGGTTCATAGTTGGTTAGGGGTATGATAAGCGGTATTATTTGAGAAACTCCACCGTTCTGATTACCCCTCTCCTTTTGTCGAAAATAGTTCAGTATCGAAGATATTATTTTTTATTTATTTTCAAAAGTTTAACTTCCACAAACCTCGCACTCAGGATCATTAATATCGCAGCTCCTCCCAGCTTCCTCCAGATTAATTTTGTCGTAGCTCAGGTCCATGAAACAAAATTAATTTGAACTTGAGCAATACCTTCAGATGAGAATAATTCACTTAAGGGTGGAAGAATGTATCATAAGGATACTAACTTTGACAACAAATATCTGAAAGTATGTGCTTTCATTTTAGGCAATTAAAATCCAAAGAAGCCTTCATTGATAAAGGCTTAAAAGGAGATCCTGTCATCGGAGAAAATAATGGCTTTAGTCATCCTATTATAAACGCAGTTACAGAGGAAAATCCAAATGATTTACAGCACTTCCTTTGGGGATTAATTCCCTCATGGGCAAAAAATGATGACATTAAGAAATATACTTTAAATGCCAGATATGAAACCTTAAAAACAAAACCCTCATTTAAAAATGCAAAACGATGCTTGATTTTTGCAGATGGCTTCTATGAGTGGAAATGGCTTGATAAGCGGGGAAAAAAGAAACAAAAGTATTTAATTGAACTTCCTAATTCAGAATTATTTTCTTTTGCTGGTTTATATGATCAGTGGATAAATAAACAAACAGGAGAGATAATAAATAGTTGTAGTATCGTAACAACTGAAGCAAAAGGTGTAATGAGAGAAATCCACAATTCAAAAATGAGAATGCCAATGATTGTGGGTTATAATCAAAAGAATAATTGGTTAAAAGGTTATGAAATAAAGCTTCTCTATAATTTTATTACATCTAAAGTTCAATAAACATCTATAATTAATATTTTTATTGTATTCGATTCTTACATAAATGTTTTATGAAACACCTCCTCTTCTTGAGTGTTCTTTGTCCGCTTCTAGTGTTCACCAATTGTGGTGAAGACAGTGAAGATGAATTTTTATTAAATAGACTAAATGGATATTATAGCCTCGAAGTTTACGAAAATTATGAAACTTATTTATTTACCAATGTCCTCGAATTTAAGGATGGTGATGTGTTTTGGTCTACATTGACTGATTCATGTTTACATAATAATATGAAAGATTTAACTTTAGATACAATTATCAGCCATACACCTTCTTATTATGTAGGTATCTACAAAATTTCAGGTGCTGAATATAGCTATCTAAGGCTTTCAATATCAGATGCCAAAAATGGTGTTGGTGTTTTAATAGAGCCTGGTCTAGTTGCATCGAGAACAGAATTCTGCTTTAGTAGTTTGCTTTCAAATACCTATAATCTCAATGGTGATTGCTTGGTGCCGCATCAAGAGTTTGGATTAGGTGAAAAATTTCCTAGAACAAATACACAATCTAAAATTGATGATTTTATTCAAACTCCAGAATGTGATTAGTTCAATAAAACACCTTTCTCTTTCTTGATTTTCTACCCCTTGATTCTCCTGTCAAAGCCTTTGGAGCAATACCTTATGGTGGGAATAATTCACTGAGTGTGGAAAATATTTATTTAAATTAGTATCATTACTTGCTTAATATATATCTGAAAAAGTCCACTTTTAGTTTGTCGACACACAGATTGTTAGCAATAGTTACTTTTCTGTTTTTAAAGTATGAATGTCTTTAATTAATTGATTAACAGAAGTTTTATTAAGACCATTGTAAATACCCCTAATATGCCTGTTTTTATCAATCAGAACAAAGTTTTCGGTATGTAAGAAATCATTTTCATCTTTATCTGTACCTAAATCTTCTTCTACGAAGTAATCTTTTCGTCCAAGTTTATAAATTTCATTTTGTAAGCCTGTAACGAGGTGCCATTTACTTGAGACAACACCATTGTTTAGAGCATATTCTCTTAATACTGATACAGAGTCTTTGTCTGGTGTTACTGAGTGTGAGATTAATAATACTTCATCATCGTTCAAAAATTCTTCTTGAACAATCTTCATATTAGATGTCATTTTGGGGCAAATTCCAGAGCAAGAAGTAAAGAAAAAATCGGCTACATAAATTTTATCTTTAAATGTTTGATTGGTTATTGTTTTTCCATCTTGATTTAAAAAGTTAAAAGAAGATATCTGATGAAAGGCATCTAATGATTTGTCTTTTTCTGGAATCCAATTTGGTTTAAATGTAGCTTCATTATAAAACGGAAGACGAGCAACTCTACTTTCAGACTGCTTTTTTTCTTTACAAGAAAATAGGCAGATTAAGAGAAATGTAAAACAAATATATTTAATCATAATTTTTAATTTTTTGATCTTCTAACCCAAAACAAAGTGATGCTTTTTTAAGCCCAAAAATACGTCCATTTTTAGCTTCATAGTTAGCATATAAATCGCCATTCTTTCTAAATGCTTGTTGCATACCTTCTTCTTTTCCCATTTGTAAATTTCTAATTTGAAACAACTCACCGGTTGCATACCATTTTGTTTGTTTACCATGCCCTTTGCCTAAATAGTTATTATATTCAGCTACTAAGGTGTAAATAGAATCTTGGCTCCAAATTTGTTTTTTACCGTGCAATTTTCCATTATAATAGTTGGCTTTACTTCTAATTTTTCCATTTTTAAACCAAGTCACATCTTCATTTTGTTTTTTTCCATTTAAAACTCCAAATTTTCTTTTTAACGAACCATTTTCGAATTTAGTTACTGCATAACCTGAAAAAGGTTTATTATCTATTTCCCAAACTGAAGTCTTTCTATGGTAAACGAGATCATTAACACCAACAATAGTATTATTAATTTTTAATGATTTAATAACCTCTTCTTTTGAAGCACTATTAAAATTAGCTTTTTTATGATATGAGCAACCGATAACTATAAAACAAACAATAAGTAGAAAAACATTTTTTTTCATTGTTGAGATATATAAAGAGTTGACAACCACAATTATGTATTATCAATTCTTTTTTTCTTTATTAGTAGTAAATTTAATTATTGTATGCTATTTGGAGTTCCTTTCAAATCTACTCCAAAAAGGACGATATAGTTACTAGTATATATTTCGTTTATTACATGATAATGATAAACTTCTTCCCCATCACTATGAGGAGTTACTCCAACTTGGCCACCAGATTCATCTAAATCTATTGGATAAGAGCCATCCATATCTCTTCGTCCGTACAATAAAAAACCATCTTGCATAATACCAATTAGTTCAGAATCATCATGAGACAATACTGTGTTTTCTGGCACGTCAGACGATTCTAAATGATAATGATAGCCTGATGGTCCATTATGACCACCAGCATAATCAAACCCAGAAGCTACTTGAGCAGATAATGCTTTATTCGGCCCTTCTAGGTCATTATAAATAGGTACTCCAGTAACTGAAATTCCAATTGCACCTAATCCAGTGGATGAAGTAGTAGAAGCTATTGATGGACAAAGGGGTACAGTTAAAGTATAATTACCAGCATTAATTGTTCCTGGTGACATTTGTGAGGCATCAGCAACCACAGGATCTATGTATAAACTGTTTGATGTATCCCAATAAGGTGATGTGTGGTTAGGAAGTGCTGTTGATTCTATAGTTACATCATCTCCATCATAAGAAATTTTAACACTTTCTGAATTAAACTGATCAAAAGCAGATGTTGAATTGCAATAAGTTTCTATAGTTGTATCAGGAATATTATCATTATCATTATCATCTTTTTTACAAGAAATTATTACTAAAGTAACGAGAGCTAAAACGGTAATAAATTTAAAATTCATTTTATTGATTTTTTTGAGGTTGATAAAAAATTAAAAAAGTAATATAAAAAAAACTCCTTGAATCACCACTTCCTAGGAGTTAAATACACAAATTCAACAGTCTTAATAAAACCTATTATCAAAATCAAAATAGGTTTTCAACCCCTATCAAATACCTAATAGAACAACTCTTCCCCTACATCCTTTGTAACTTTGTAAGAAACAAATTATGTGAGATTAAATACCCTTAATTGGAATGATCATACCTTCAAACAGTTAACCAAAGAAGCCAAGTTAATCTATTGCTTCCTAGAAGCAAATTGCAGTACTGCTGGCTTTCTTCAAGCAGATGAATCGGACATCGCTGCTAATGGTATTGGATTGGAGCGTAGAACGGGTCTTAATCCCTTTGGGGATGTGATTGTTCTCGCTATTAAAGAGCTGGAGGATTCAGCATTTATAGCAAGAGGAGATCATGACTTTATTCTAGTCAAAGGAACACACAAAAAAACGAGCTTATGGTAAACTAAAAGTAAGTGATAAGGCCAAGGATTACTACAGGGTTGGAGTGCTTAAATCTGG
>Ga0209632_10001644_pt1 | contig 22437 bp, 15 predicted proteins | sample COG_10_FD_184754 | JGI IMG/M metagenome (GOLD analysis project Ga0209632, IMG submission 184754) | Pelagic Microbial community sample from North Sea - COGITO 998_met_10 (SPAdes) (version 2) | ecosystem: Environmental > Aquatic > Marine > Neritic zone/Coastal water | place: Helgoland, sampling... | reverse complement strand
TCAACTAACCAACGCATGGCTAGGGCATGGCGACGCTCGACACGTACTTCGACTGGCACCTGATAGGTAGCACCACCGACACGGCGAGACTTAACTTCGACCATTGGAGCTATGGCATCCAGAGCCTTCTCGAAGGTTTCGAGAGGATCGCCAGGAGTTCTAGCTGAAACCATGTCTAATGCACCATAGACGATACGCTCGGCAACAGACTTCTTACCATCGACCATCACGTGGTTCATAAATTTTGCGAGGGTTAAACTACCGAACTTTGGATCTGGCAGGATTTCACGTTTTGCAACTACTCTTCTTCTAGGCATTTGAGACCTCTATGTTTATTCAGGTTGATCCAGGACTCTAAGCCACCTCAATAGTGGCTCACCTGGCCTTACTCTCACTCATCGCTTTATTAAAGAGTCTCGATGAGACGCGTATCCTTACGCTTGTAGAAGCATTGTCAGATAAATTTATCCGACAACGCTATGACTCCACATTCTAGTGCTTGCTGCTACTTTGGCTTCTTAGTACCGTATTTGGAACGGCTCTGCTTACGATCAGCAACTCCCGAAGTATCCAAGCTACCGCGAATCGTGTGGTAGCGAACACCTGGAAGATCCTTGACACGACCGCCTCTGATCAGAACAACGGAGTGTTCCTGCAGGTTGTGGCCTTCACCACCAATATAGGAAGACACTTCAAATCCGTTAACCAGGCGCACACGGCACACCTTTCTCAAAGCCGAATTAGGCTTCTTTGGTGTAGTTGTGTAGACCCTAGTGCAAACACCACGCTTCTGAGGCGAGCCTTGTAACGCAGGTACGCCGCTTTTGACGATTTTGCTGCGTCGGGGTTTACGGACTAATTGGTTAATTGTCGTCATGTTTTCCTTAAAACCTCTAATTTTTTTGGGAGAAACCACTTCCTATCATCTCAGTCTCTCATCGAAACGACCTTAGTCGTCGCTAGGTAGAGCTTAGTCAATAGAAAAATCGGTTCTCCGTCTCTCTTCATTAAATTCGGGTCAGCTTCCTAAACGGGTCACTGTAATGCGCCAAAGCCCTTAGAAATAGCCTAAGGAAGCTCCCAGAATAAAGGATGCGAGAGTTTAATGATCCCACATCCTCTAGTCAACTATTTCCAAGCATTGCTGCTTGTTTGAGCGGGCTCTCTAGCCTTAAGCCTTGATATTAAGGGCTTCGCTCAATGCCGCTTCTACATCGCTTGCTGTCACAGAATCTGAATTAAGCTTGTCCGCGTAGGCCTTCTTTCTGGCCGCGTGATACGACAGACCCGTTCCTGCTGGAATAAGTCGTCCAACAACCACGTTTTCCTTCAAACCCCTTAGGAAGTCGCGCTTGCCAGTAACCGCCGCTTCTGTCAGAACACGAGTAGTCTCCTGGAACGATGCTGCCGAGATGAAGGATTCTGTTGCCAAAGAAGCTTTGGTAATACCCAGTAACATGCGCTCGAAACGAACTTCCTGCTTCTCTTCTTCACGAAGAGTGTCGTTAACTTCGAGGATCTGCGTATACATTAGCTGCTCGCCCTTGATCAGTGTCGAATCGCCAATATTTGTCACTTCGACCTTACGCAGCATTTGACGTACGATAACTTCAATATGCTTGTCGTTAATTCGCACACCTTGCAGGCGGTAAACTTCTTGAACTTCGTTGACGATATATTGAGCTAGCGCCTCAACTCCTTTCAACCGAAGGATGTCGTGAGGAGCTGGTGGGCCTTCAGAAACAACCTCTCCCTTCTCGATATATTCACCTTCGAACACTGTCATAGTGCGCCACTTAGGAATCAGCACCTCGTAGTGATCGGAGCCATCGATTGGATTAGCACCGTCTTTAGGTGTGATGACCAATCTGCGCTTTCCTTTTGTTTCTTTACCGAAACTTACCGTACCGGAAATCTCAGCCAAGATAGCTGGCTCTTTGGGGCGACGAGCTTCGAACAAGTCAGCAACACGCGGCAGACCACCGGTGATATCACGAGTCTTCGAGCCTTCCTGCGGGATACGGGCAATAACATCGCCAATATTCAAGTCAACACCGTCATTCAAGCTAACGATCGCATTTGCTGGCAGAAAGTAGTGTGCAGGGTGATTCGTGCCAGGGAGACAAATTTCCACCCCCTGCTTATCCACAACTGTAACACCAGGGCGCAGCTCTTTAGCGGAGGCGGCGCGCTCGTTTGGATCGATAACAGAAATACTACTAAGTCCTGTGATCTCATCCGTCTGCTCGCGAACCGTAATGCCTTCTTCCATCGCTGCGAAAGCCACTCTTCCCGCTACTTCCGAAACTATTGGGTGAGTATGCGGATCCCAAGTAGCTACGACCTGCCCGGCTTCTACATCGGACTTCTTACCGACGGTTATCAAAGCACCGTAAGGGAGCTTATAGCGCTCGCGCTCACGACCATTGGAATCATTAACGATGAGCTGACCGGATCGAGATACAACAACTAGCTCACCCTTAATATTCTCTACCGTCTTCATATTATGTAGGTGAATTGTACCGGTATTCTTAACCTGAACGCTGTCAGATGCTGTTGCTCTTGACGCCGCACCACCAATGTGGAAGGTACGCATCGTAAGCTGTGTTCCCGGCTCACCGATCGACTGTGCAGCGATAACTCCCACAGCCTCGCCAACGTTAACGACATGGCCTCGGGCCAGATCGCGACCGTAGCATTGGCTACAGATACCGAAGCGAGTCTCACAGGTTATTGGCGAACGCACGTGAACTTCATCTACGCCACCAGTCTCCAATTTTTCTACCATGCGCTCATTGATAATAGTGCCTGCCTCGGCAACTAATTCACCCGTTGTCTCTGACACCACATCAGCGGCTAAAACACGACCCAATACTCTATCGCCTAACGGCGCAATGATATCGCCACCCTCGATTACTGGTGACATCGTCAGACCTTGATCGGTACCACAATCTTGCTCGGTAACAACCAAGTCTTGAGAAATATCAACTAGACGTCGAGTCAAGTAACCAGAGTTAGCCGTCTTCAATGCCGTGTCTGCCAAGCCTTTACGAGCACCGTGAGTTGAGGTGAAATACTGCGATACACTCAAACCCTCTCGGAAGTTCGCTGTGATTGGTGTCTCAATGATCGAACCGTCTGGTCGTGCCATCAAGCCGCGCATGCCAGCGAGTTGACGAATCTGGGCGGGGGAACCACGAGCGCCAGAGTCGGCATATACGTACACCGAATTGAATGACTCTTGCTGCTCTTTCTTTCCGTCCTTGTTGATTACCGGCTCCGTCGACAGACCTTCCATCATAGCCTTAGCCACAAGGTCGTTCGCGCGGGACCAAATATCGATAACTTTATTGTATTTTTCACCTTGTGTGACTAGGCCGGAAGCGAATTGCGCCTCGATTTCTTCCACTTCGGTGTTTGCCTGACCAATGATCGTCGCCTTCTCATCAGGAATGACAAAGTCATTAACACCGATGGATGAACCGGAACGTGTTGAATACTTATAACCGGTGTACATCAACTGGTCAGCAAAGATAACAGTTTCCTTCAGACCGACGTCGCGATAACAGGCATTCAAAATCAGCGAGATTTGTTTCTTCGCCATCTTCTGATTAACCATAGAGAAAGGCAAGCCTTCCGGGACAATGTTGAAAAGCAACACACGACCCACGGTGGTGTCTACAATAGCTGTCTCACGGACGCGATCACCTTCTTTATTGCTATAGACATCTGTAATTCGTACTTTGATGCGCGCTTGCAAGTGAGCATTACCTGTTTCGTAGGCACGCTGCACTTCTTTTGCGTCGGCGAAAGTCATACCTTCACCCTTCGCATTCACGCGCGAGCGCGTCATGTAGTAAAGTCCCAACACCACATCCTGCGAGGGAACAATAATTGGCTCACCGTTAGCAGGTGCCAGAATATTGTTCGTGGACATCATCAGCGTACGCGCTTCAAGCTGTGCTTCCAGTGTAAGTGGTACGTGTACCGCCATCTGGTCGCCGTCAAAGTCAGCGTTGTAGGCTGCGCAAACCAGCGGGTGCAATTGAATTGCCTTGCCTTCGATCAGCACGGGCTCGAATGCCTGAATGCCGAGTCTGTGCAAGGTAGGTGCGCGGTTAAGCAGCACCGGATGTTCGCGAATAACATCCGCTAGAATATCCCAAACCTCGGCAGTTTCGCGTTCAACCATTTTCTTCGCGGCTTTAATTGTAGTAGCGAGCCCACGACGCTCAAGCTTGCCGAATATAAACGGCTTAAATAGCTCCAGAGCCATCTTCTTGGGAAGCCCGCATTGATGTAGCCTAAGCGTAGGACCAACAACAATCACAGAACGACCAGAATAGTCCACTCGTTTGCCGAGTAGATTCTGCCTGAATCGACCCTGCTTACCTTTAATCATGTCGGCAAGTGATTTAAGAGGACGCTTATTCGATCCTGTAATTGCACGGCCACGACGGCCGTTATCGAGAAGCGCATCAACCGCTTCCTGCAGCATACGTTTTTCGTTGCGCACGATAATGTCTGGCGCGTTCAAGTCCAGAAGACGCTTCAGACGATTGTTTCTATTGATCACACGACGGTAGAGATCATTTAGATCTGAAGTCGCAAAACGACCACCGTCCAAAGGTACAAGAGGACGAAGATCCGGTGGAAGAACAGGCAGAACTGTCATTACCATCCACTCCGGCTTGTTCCCAGAAGCGTTAAAGGCTTCCAAGAGCTTCAAGCGCTTAGAGAGCTTCTTCAATTTTGTTTCAGAATTTGTAGCGGGTATTTCTTCGCGAAGACGAGCTACCTCCTCATCAACGTTCAGGTCCTTCATCAATGCCTGAACCGCTTCCGCGCCCATCTTGGCATCGAACTCATCACTAAATTCTTCCATCGCCTCGTAGTACTGCTCATCCGTTAGCAACTGCCCTTTCTCAAGAGTAGTCATGCCTGGGTCAGTAACCACGAAAGACTCGAAATAGAGAATGCGTTCTATGTCACGAAGAGTCATGTCCAACAACAAGCCGATGCGTGAAGGAAGAGACTTAAGGAACCAGATATGGGCTACCGGACTCGCTAGTTCGATATGACCCATGCGATCACGGCGCACTTTTGAGAGCGCAACTTCTACGCCGCACTTTTCACAGATAACACCGCGATGCTTAAGACGTTTGTACTTACCACACAGACATTCATAGTCCTTCACTGGGCCAAAAATCTTGGCACAGAACAGACCATCACGCTCTGGCTTAAATGTTCGATAGTTGATCGTCTCTGGCTTCTTAACTTCACCGAACGACCAGGCACGAATCATCTCCGGTGAGGCCAAACCAATTTTAATGGAATCGAACTCATCTGATTGTGATTGAGACTTAAGCAACCCTAATAGGTCTTTCATTCTAACTCCTCCACCTGCTGCTTTCGCGAGCAGGCTTTAATAATCACTAATTCTTCATTTGTCGTACTAGCTAGCGCGAATTGGTTTATTTAGTACTGACGTCCAATTCCATATCGATCGCAAGCGATCTAATTTCCTTCACTAGCACATTAAATGATTCCGGCATTCCCGGTTCCATTCTGTGGTCACCATCGACGATGTTCTTGTACATCTTCGTTCGTCCGGCAACATCATCCGACTTAACGGTTAGCATTTCCTGCAAGGTATAAGCCGCACCATAAGCTTCGAGCGCCCACACTTCCATCTCTCCGAAGCGCTGCCCACCGAACTGTGCTTTACCACCTAGTGGCTGCTGCGTAACCAAGCTGTACGAACCAGTCGATCTAGCATGCATTTTGTCATCTACCAAGTGATTCAATTTCAGCATATACATGATGCCAACAGTTACTTGACGGTCAAAAGACTCTCCCGTTCTGCCGTCAAAAAGTGTGACCTGACCACTTTCATTAATGCCGGCTAGCTCTAGCATGTCTTTGATTTCAGACTCAGCCGCTCCATCGAACACAGGAGTGGCCATCGGAACGCCCGCACGCAAGTTACCCGCAAGCTCCAAGACTTCATCGTCACTGAAACTTTTAATGTCTTCAGTGCGCTCACCGATCTTGTTGTAGACTTCGGTAACTAGCTTTCTAACTTCTGATGCCTTCTTCCTAGCATCTAGCATCTCGCCAATACGGTTACCCAAGCCCTTAGCCGCCGCACCTAGGTGCGTCTCTAAGACCTGACCAACGTTCATTCGCGACGGTACGCCTAACGGATTCAACACGATATCTATCGGCTCACCCTTCTCGTCATAAGGCATGTCTTCGACAGGCATAATTACCGAGATAACACCTTTGTTACCATGACGTCCGGCCATCTTGTCACCGGGCTGTATACGGCGCTTAATAGCGAGGTAGACTTTAACGATCTTCAATACGCCAGGAGCTAGATCATCACCTTGAGTGAGTTTCTTTCTCTTGTCTTCGAAGAGCTCGTCTAGATCTACTCGTCTCTCTTTAAGCTGCTCATCTGCACGCTCTAATTGCTTGTTCACTTCATCATTAGACATGCGCAGCTTGAACCAATCTTCCTTCGGCAGCTCCTCGAGATAGTCAGCGGTAATCTTCTGGCCCTTCTTCAACTTCGGGCCACCAGCTACAACTTTTCCTATCAGAGCTTGTTGTAGACGCTCATAAGTTGCGGCCTCTACAATTCGATATTCATCATCGATGTCTTTGCGAACCTTAGACAGTTGCGTCTCTTCAATCTCCACGGCCCGTTGATCTTTATCAAGACCATCACGTGTGAATACCTGTACGTCGATTACGGTACCCTTAACACTTGTAGGCACACGCGAAGAAGTGTCTTTTACGTCCGAGGCTTTCTCACCGAAGATTGCACGCAGCAACTTTTCTTCTGGAGTTAGCTGCGTTTCGCCCTTAGGCGTAACTTTGCCGACCAAAATATCGCCAGCACTAACTTCAGCACCTATATACACAATGCCAGACTCGTCCAGCTTGCTTAGGGCGCCTTCGCCTACGTTTGGAATATCCGCGGTAATCTCTTCGGATCCAAGTTTGGTATCGCGAGCGACACAAGTTAGTTCCTGAATATGAATAGTGGTGAAGCGATCTTCCTTAACCACTCGCTCAGATATCAGGATTGAATCTTCGAAGTTGTATCCATTCCAAGGCATGAATGCGATACGCATATTCTGCCCTAGTGCTAACTCACCCATATCAATTGATGGCCCGTCTGCCAAGATGTCGCCACGACCAATCTGGTCTCCATCTTTGACCAACGGTCGCTGGCTAATACATGTATTCTGATTAGAGCGGGTGTACTTAGTCAGGTTGTAGATATCCACACCCGCCTCACCTGCGTCTGTCTCTGCATCGCTCACACGAACGATGATTCTAGCCGCATCGACGCTCTCGATGACGCCACCACGGAACGCAACAACACATACACCTGAATCGGTCGCTACATTGCGCTCCATGCCCGTACCAACCAAAGGCTTCTCAGTCTTTAGCGTCGGCACTGCTTGGCGCTGCATATTCGAACCCATCAGGGCGCGGTTAGCATCGTCATGCTCTAGAAAAGGAATCAATGCTGCCGCAACTGACACCATCTGTTGTGGAGCCACGTCCATATAGTCAACTTCTTCGCGTGGCTTTAAGAGTGTTTCACCCTTGTATCGTACGGTGACGAGCGTATCGACCAAACCCTTCTTCTTGTCCAAAGGAGCGCTCGCCTGCGCAATGACAAAATCACTTTCGTCAATCGCTGATAGATAATCGATCTCATCTGTAACTTTGTTGTTAACCACCTTTCTATAAGGGCTTTCAAGAAAGCCGTAGTGATTTGTTCTCGCATAAGTTGCAAGCGAGTTAATCAATCCAATGTTCGGACCTTCAGGCGTTTCAATTGGGCATACTCGACCGTAATGAGTCGGGTGTACGTCACGTACTTCGAAGCCCGCTCTCTCTCTCGTGAGACCACCGGGCCCAAGTGCCGATACGCGACGCTTGTGAGTCACCTCTGACAGCGGGTTATTCTGATCCATAAACTGGGAAAGCTGACTGGAGCCAAAGAATTCCTTGATCGCTGCAGCCACTGGCTTAGCATTGATCATATCTTGTGGCATCAGGCCCTCAGAGTCAGCCATGCTCAAACGTTCTTTCACTGCGCGTTCGACACGAACCAAACCAACACGAAATTGGTTCTCTGCCATTTCACCAACAGAGCGAATACGGCGGTTACCTAAGTGATCGATGTCATCCACTGAACCGAAACCGTTACGGATTCCGACCAGAGTCTTCAGCACGTCGACGATGTCTTCCTTACTAAGGACCATCAAGCCCTCGGACTCAGGACGACCCAGCCGGCGATTAAACTTCATTCGACCAACTGCAGAAAGATCGTAACGCTCTGGCGAGAAGAATAGGTTAGAGAATAAGTTCTCTGCAGATTCCTTCGTAGGTGGCTCGCCTGGACGCATCATGCGATAGATTTCGACCATAGCTTCCAACTTGGAAGTGGTTCCATCGATGCGCAATGTATGCGATACAAATGGACCGCAGTCCAGATCGTTAGTATAGATAGTCTCGAACGTTTTTACGCCGGCCTCGAAGAACTGCTCTATCAGCTCTTCAGTGATTTCAGTATTACAGGCTACTAAAATTTCCCCAGTCTCTTCGTTGATCACATCGGCAGCAAGCGCGGCACCAATAAGGTACTCATGCTCGATTAGCAACGTAGTTAACTTCGCTTGCTCCATGAGGCGTACGTGGCGTGAAGTAATACGGCGGCCAGCCTCCACGATTTCCTTGCCTTTCTTGTCATTGATCGGAAAAGTAAGCACTTCTCCACGCAGACGAGCAGGGATTAGATTCAACGAAATAGTCGACTCTTTATCTTTACTTTTCGTCGTAATCTTAAAACTATTGTTGTCGTAGAACATCTCAAGAATTTCTTGAGATCCATAACCTAATGCGCGCAGCAATACCGACGCAGGCAATTTACGGCGACGGTCAATTCGAACATAGACCATGTCTTTCGGATCGAATTCAAAGTCGAGCCAAGAACCACGGTAAGGAATTACCCGTGCAGAGTAGAGTAGTTTTCCTGAGCTGTGCGTCTTCCCACGGTCATGATCAAAGAACACACCCGGAGATCTATGCAACTGCGATACAACAACACGCTCCGTACCGTTGATAACAAAAGTACCTGAATCAGTCATCAACGGGATCTCACCCATATAGACTTCTTGCTCTTTAATATCTTTAATAGTTTGTACTGTTGATTCCTTATCATAAAGAATCAACCGAACCTTAACCCGCAAGGACACTGAATAGGTAGAACCACGCAATTGACATTCTTTGACGTCAAAGGCAGGCTTTCCAAGGTTGTAGCTAACATATTCCAGAACTGCCTTGCCGGAATAGCTGACGATAGGGAATACAGATTTGAACGCGGCATGTAGGCCTTGTTCCATACGTGATTCGACAGGCACGTCAACCTGAGTAAACTGTTTATAGGAATCGACTTGTATAGATAAGAGGTAAGGGATGTCCATCGCACTTGGCAATTTGCCGAAGTTCTTACGGATACGTTTTTTCTCTGTATACGAATAGGCCATTGGTGTGTTCCTAGCGTTGTGTTCTATTGGCATTAACTACTAGCAGAATTTTTCTGCGATTTGCATGGCCTGCGTCTTAACGACTTGGCCAATGCGCGGCGATTAAGCCGATCTGCTTTTACTCGAAATTACAACAAACTAACGCCAGGTGCGTTGAGGCACCCGGCGCTTGTCGCTTTATAGCAAAGTGCTTACTACTTAAGCTCAACGGTTGCGCCAGCTTCTTCCAAAGCTTTCTTGGCTTCATCCGCATCTCCCTTAGGAGCAGCTTCTTTAATAGTTGATGGCGCGCTATCAACTAATTCCTTAGCTTCTTTAAGACCTAGACCAGTGATTCCACGTACTGCCTTAATGACGTTCACTTTCTTTTCGCCAATAGAGGCTAGAATGACATCGAATTCAGTCTGCTCTTCTGCTGGCGCAGCATCGGCTGCTGCCGCTGGAGCTGCAGCAACTGCAGCTGCTGCTGAAACACCAAATTTTTCTTCCATTGCTTCCACCAGTTGAACTACGTCCATTACTGACATGTCTGCAATTGCTTCTAATACATCTTCTTTGGAAAGAGCCATGACTCTTGTCTCCTACTTTCTTTAAATTAATTTAAGTTGTTTTCTAACTTTCTACTACTTCTACAATTTCTAAACTGTTACGAAGGAACTAGGCTGCTTCCTGCTTCTGGTCTCGAACTGCTGCAACAGCACGTGTTGCTTTCGAGGGAACCTCTATCATGGTTCTGGCGAGCTTCGTTACAGGCGCTAACATAACGCTCATAAGAATGGACAGCGCTTGATCGTGAGTCGGCAACTTGGCCAACACGTCGATCTGATCAGCATCCAATAACTTGCCACCTACAGAGAGTGCTTTGATCTCGAAATCTTTTTCCTGTTTGGCAAAATCCTTCAGCACGCGTGCAGCGGCGCCAGGGTCTTCCTCTGAGAATGCAAGAATCGTAGGTCCGACTAAAACTTCCTGAATGCATTCGAATTCAGTACCTTCAACTGCTTTTCTAAGCAGCGTGTTTCTTACAACACGAAGATAAACATTATTCGCTCTAGCATTCTTTCGAAGCTCAGTCATATCACTAACGGTTACACCCCGATAATCGGCGAGTACCGCAGACAATGCACTGTTAGCAGCCTTATTGACTTCCGAAACAATTTGTTTCTTATCTTCTAGTCCAATAGCCACTAGCTAAACTCCTTAATATGGTCGATTTCTCGACCGCGATTTAGCATGACACTTTCGCGCCATACCCTTGCTATTCGGTGATTAAAATCTAGCATTACACTAAATTGGGCTTCACCATCTGCGTAGGAAATTAAGCGAGCCAACCCAAATTGGGCGGTCACACCTACGGTCTTTGACAGCTTCGCTTTCGCGAAACCCCAAAGTCTGTTGAAGAGAGAACACTCTCTTCGAATCTTTTACTTGTAAACGGAAATCTCTTTCCTGATGTTAAAGAAGCTCTAGAGATGACTGGTCAATCTGCAAGCCAGGACCCATCGTCGAAGAAAGAACAACCTTCTTTATGTAGACACCCTTAGCTGCAGATGGCTTGGCCTTCTTTAGGTCTGCCAATAGCGCTTCAAGGTTCGCCTTAACCGCAAGGGCTTCAAAGCCCACTTTGCCGATCCCGCCATGAACGATACCGTTCTTGTCAGTCCTGTATCGAACCTGACCGGACTTGGCGTTCTTAACTGCAGTTTCTACGTCTGGCGTAACTGTTCCGACTTTAGGATTAGGCATCAAACCTCTAGGACCGAGAACCGTTCCTAGCTTGCCCACTACACGCATAGCATCTGGTGTTGCTATAACTACGTCGAAGTCCAAGTTTCCTGCCTGAATGGATTCCGCTAGATCATCGAAGCCCACCACATCGGCACCGGCAGCCTTCGCCTTTTCAGCATTTTCGCCCTGAGCAAATACCGCGACGCGAACGTCTTTGCCTGTGCCGTTTGGTAGAATTGTGGAACCGCGAACTGCTTGATCCGATTTGCGCGCATCGATGCCGAGGTTCACACAAACGTCTAGAGACTCGCTGAATTTCTTTGAAGCAAACTCTGTGATTATCGCAACAGCTTCTTCAACTGAGTAGGCTTTGCCTGCCTCAACCTTTTCAGCTACTTGCTTTTGTTTTTTGGATAGTTTGGCCATGTTACTCCACTCCCTCGACTTCTATGCCCGCGCTGCGCGCGCTGCCTGCAAGTGTGCGAACCGCAGCATCCATATCAGCAGCAGTAAGATCAGCCATTTTCTGGGTCGCAATCTCTTCTAATTGTGCACGGTTTACTTTGCCCACTTTTTCAGTGTTTGGACGTCCACTTCCTTTCTTAAGGCCGGCTGCTTTACGCAGTAGCACAGAGGCGGGAGGCGTCTTCGTAATGAAGGTGAAGCTACGATCTGCATAAACAGTAATAACCACCGGAATAGGCAGTCCAACCTCAACGCCTTGAGTCTGCGCATTGAATGCCTTACAGAATTCCATGATGTTTACGCCGTGTTGACCGAGAGCCGGACCAACGGGTGGACTTGGGTTAGCTTTTCCTGCGCCAACTTGCAGCTTTATATAAGCCAGTACTTTCTTAGCCATATCTTTCTCCTTTGGGTTCAAACGTTCGATTAAGCCTCGCAGCTAACCAAACTCCCCGGCGATTCATAACAAATGTTAGTGAATCGACTTTGTTTTAAAAATGGGGTCAGAGTAAAATTTCCGCTAAATGCGGCTAAATATTCCCGTATTTACGCTGGAAATTTTACTCTGACCCCGACACTTCTAGCTCTTTTCGACCTGCCCGAACTCAAGCTCTACCGGAGTCGCACGGCCGAAAATTAATACAGCAACGCGTAATCTGCTCTTCTCGTAGTTAACTTCCTCAACCGTGCCGGTGAAGTCATTAAAAGGACCATCTGTAACTCGAACCATTTCGCCAGGTTCGTAGATCGTCTTGTGAGTTGGAACCTCTTCGCTATCCTCCATTCTCTGGAGAATCTTATTCGCTTCTTTATCGGTTATCGGGGCAGGTCTCTCTGCCGTGCCGCCAATAAAACCCATGACTCTGGGCGTGTCCTTAACCAAGTGCCAAGTATCGTCGTTTAATTCCATATGAACCAAGACGTAACCCGGAAAGAATTTGCGCTCACTCTTTCGTTTCTGACCACCGCGCATTTCTACAACTTCTTCGGTAGGCACCAACACTTCATCGAAGTAATCCTCCATTTTTCGAAGAGCAATTCGCTCTCCCAATGCAAGCATCACTTTCTTTTCATAGCCTGAATAGGCATGAACTACGTACCAGCGCTTTGCCATTTTTTGCCTCTAGCCGATCATCGATGAAATAACGCTGTTTAATCCCCAATCCAGTAACCATAAAATAAAAGCTACAATGAATATGACGATAAGGACTACGATCGTAGTCTGCGTTGTTTCTTGTCTTGTTGGCCAAACAACTTTTCTTATTTCAACTCGCGCATCTAGGCATAAGTTGACAAAAGCGCGCCCGCGAATAGTCTGAGCGCCAATCCATCCGGCCACGCCGGCAGTTACAAGCAAGCCTAGCGTTCTAACCAATAATGATTCCGTCGCGAAATAAGAGTTAGCATAAATAGCACCAGCCACAATCGCTGCTACGACCGCCCACTTGAGCAAATCTAATTTACCGTCTTCGCCTGCTATTTTTTCGGACATACTATTTACTATTTCTCTTAGTGCTAAATATCTAGTTAACAACCACCGACAGTGACCTTATCTCTGCCTATCCTCTTCCCTATGGCTTGCGGAAGAATTCCTGCCTTTAGTTGGCAGGCCAGGAGGGAATCGAACCCCCAACCTGCGGTTTTGGAGACCGCTGCTCTGCCAATTGAGCTACTGGCCTACTGTTTCTCTAAAGATCATCGGTGTTTCTTATTCTCGCTGGTAATTAAGGGTGGTCAATACGACCTTATTCTTCATTTACTTCGAACGAAATATCGTAAAAACACTAAAGACGACTAAGCCGAAGTACCCTTTTGAGTGCTTCGGCCAAGTAAGCTGTGTTTTGCGATTTTATTCGAATATCTTAGCTACAACGCCCGCGCCTACTGTACGACCACCCTCACGGATAGCAAAACGTAGACCTTCATCCATCGCAATTGGATTAATCAAGGTAACAATCATGTTCACGTTGTCGCCCGGCATTACCATCTCAACGCCTTCTGGCAACTCACACGCACCTGTCACGTCCGTTGTACGGAAATAGAACTGTGGACGGTAACCTTTAAAGAATGGCGTATGACGTCCACCCTCATCCTTATTCAGGATATACACTTCTGCCTCGAACTTCGTATGAGGTGTGACAGATCCAGGCTTACCCAGCACTTGACCGCGCTCAACTTCCTCGCGCTTAGTACCACGCAATAGAACACCTACGTTCTCGCCTGCACGGCCCTGGTCCAATAACTTGCGGAACATCTCAACACCCGTACAAACTGTCTTCTGTGTGTCTTTAATACCAACGATGTCTAGATCGTCACCAACATTGACAAGGCCGCGCTCGATTCGGCCTGTTACAACAGTACCGCGACCGGAGATTGAGAATACGTCTTCGATTGGCATCAAGAAAGGCTTCTCAACGTCACGAACCGGATCGGGTATGTAGCTGTCTAGAGTCTCAACCAACTTCTGTACCGCAGGCATGCCGATATCAGAGGTGTCGCCTTCAAGAGCCTTAAGAGCAGAACCAACAATAATAGGTGTGTCGTCACCTGGGAATTCGTATTGATCCAATAACTCTCGGATCTCCATCTCTACCAATTCAATCAATTCTTCGTCATCAACCATGTCCGCTTTGTTCATGAACACAACGATGTAAGGAACGCCAACCTGCAAAGATAGCAGGATGTGCTCACGAGTCTGTGGCATTGGGCCGTCTGCAGCCGAACATACCAAGATAGCGCCGTCCATCTGAGCCGCACCGGTGATCATGTTCTTTACGTAGTCGGCGTGACCTGGACAGTCAACGTGAGCGTAGTGACGATTGGGCGAATCGTATTCAACGTGAGACGTGGAAATAGTAATACCGCGCTCTCTTTCTTCTGGCGCATTATCGATCTGCGCAAAATCTCGTACTTCACCCCCGCCCCATACTTCAGAACAGACCCGAGTCAAAGCCGCTGTTAACGTCGTCTTGCCATGGTCAACGTGACCAATCGTACCCACGTTTACGTGTAATTTATTTCGTTCGAATTTTTCCTTCGCCATTTCGACTGCCCCTATCTATTCTAAGCGTCATCAATTAATTTTGAGTTAAATAGTTCTTTCTACTTCTATATAGAAATTACAATTGAATCCAATCTTGTTACTTTAATTCTCATCGGTTCTGACCAATGAATGGTGCTCACACTCGGAGTTGAACCGAGGACCTCTTCATTACCAATGAAGTGCTCTACCGCCTGAGCTATGCGAGCCGCACATTAGTAATCTCAGCCCCCTGTCCTGCAGCGGCATTAGTGTCGGCTTGCTCATGCTTTAAACAAGCCACTCAGACCGCCTAATCATCTTTCTAGAAGCTCCAATTTTTTAACTAAATTGGAGCGGGTAGCGGGGATCGAACCCGCGTATCCAGCTTGGAAGGCTGGGGTTCTACCGCTGAACTATACCCGCCTACAAAAATCTACTCCCCGAACTACAATGAGTTGGTGGAGGGGGGTGGATTTGAACCACCGAAGCTTGCGCGTCAGATTTACAGTCTGATCCCTTTGGCCACTCGGGAACCCCTCCAACATGAACTTCCAAGGGTCAAAAGCCCTGGCACTCTCACTCAGGAGCGGCATTTTATGGGAATTGACTCCCTTGTGCAATCGTTTCACAGACATTTTCTGTAATGGTCAAATTGAGCCGACTTGCCACCAAATCTAGCCATGCGGGGTTTTCTAAAACATACCGCTCCAAAACTTGCAGTTGAACTTGAATTGCGCCAGTAGAACGCGGGATTTCCTCTATCTCTGGAGCATAACCTAGCTGCTGGACCCCATTCCGCGCGGCCTGCGCATCACCCTGCTGAGAAAAAACACCCAGCGTAATCCCGTTTTCCAGCATTCCACGGGTGATTAAGTCGCTTTCCATCTCCATTTCAGCCGCTATAAGACCCTCTCTCAGGCCATCTAGGATAATAGTTGCGATCCCTCGCGAGGAAGCTGGAGGTATGAAAACCCGATATTGTGAGCTCAGCGGATCGCCACTGAGACGGACATTAGAAGAAAATATGGCCTCACCCATCTCAGCGATCAAGCTGGAGGCATCATCGATGGTGCTGAAACTCTGAATTGTAAAGCAAGTCAGAGCGGGCTGAGCCGCGGACTGCAACTCATATTCACTGATCAGAGTTAATCCGCTATTAAACAGAAGCCGAGGAGTGTTAGGCACTGGCGCGGTAATGCGCTGCGCTGAATAGCGAACCCAGGAGAAATATCCGATATTAGCCAGCAGGAGAAAAATGGCTATATAGCGCATGGCCTAAACCCGTCCTCGAGCGCTGTCAGGGTTTGGGCAAGCTACATCGAGACCATCGAGAACAAGGGAAGTGACAATCTCACTATGATCTAGGCCAGCTAAGCCATGCAGCAAACCAGCATCTCCGCCTGCAAAGTAAATTTCGACAGTACCGGCTCTGCCCAATGACTCACTGTGCTGCTTTATTGTTGCCAACAATGCCGTCACAGTTCCATTAAATACGGCCTCATCTGTTGAATGACCCAAACTTTGGGAATATACGCAATAGTTGCCACTTAGCCGAATAGCCGTGTTCGACTCGAGGCTGCTGCGCATTAGTTTTAAACCGGGGATAATATAGCCGCCCAAATGCAACCCCTGCGCGTCCAACACATCGATAGTGAACGCGGTGCCACTATCTATAATCATGCACGCCCCGTCCGCCCTGCGATAAGCGGCCAACATCGCTAGCCATCTATCTATACCGAGCCTGCTGACATCCGCATACTGATTGGTCACTCCCCCGCAGCTTTGGGTTACCGCCGCCTGCACTAGTTCTACTCCGTGCTTTACGCGCACCCAGTCTTCTAGCTTCTTATTAATACCGCCCCCGCGCACACTGCACATACGCGCCATCGATATTACAACCTCTAGCTGTGGAGCTCGCTGTAATTCATCAAATCCGGACACATGGCCTACGCCGACCACAGCCAGATCGTCCGCTGCGAGCAGTCGCCATTTGATACGTGAATTACCTACATCAAGCTCTAATATCATGCGCTGATTAATACTCATTCTGAAAGCGGGTGCAACGACGGAAATACTTCCCCGCCATTGATCAATTGTATGCCCTTCGGCGTTTGTAGTAGTAATGAACCACCTGAGTCTACTCCTAGCGATTTACCGATGAGACGACTGTTACCCTTTTGAATTTCGATGTCATTCATTCTGTAACAATCCAAGCCATTCCAGCGCTCTTCGAAAGACGAGAATCCGCTGCCTTCGTATTTCTCCAGATTTCGGCACAGCTGATTCAAAAGCGCGGCGAGCAGAATCACACGAGAAGGCGGTTCATTCATAATGTTATATAAGTCGGTTACAGGCCGATCGATGCTATCTAGCAAATTTGCTGGCAGCTCGATATTCACTCCGATGCCGAAGACAACAAAACGTGAATTCTCTTTGTGCTGCAATTCCAAAAGGATGCCGGCTAGCTTCTTCTTCTCAAAAAGAACGTCGTTCGGCCATTTCAGTTGAAGGCCTTGTGCGCCTAATTGATACAGGGCTTCGACTACGCTGATAGCGGTGACAAGAGATAGAGCCTGCAGCGCATTGGCCTCCATCGAGAAACGACGAGTCAGCGATAAATAGATACCTGCATTCTTTGGACTCAACCACTGACGGCCCCGGCGGCCCCTTCCCGCTGTTTGCGAACTCGCAACAACTACTCGATTCTCAATATTGCCAGATTGAATCTGCCGCAGCGATTCAGAATTTGTAGAATCAATCTCATCAAAAATTTGAATCTTGCTTATAGATTTCTCAGGCTCAAGATTTAGCAAGTTTCGAAGTGTTTGTTCGTCCATAGGTTTAGTAGTAACTCAGGCCTTCAGTCTTAGTTTTTTAAAAAGGAAGCCTACCGTCAAACTCCCAAATAGTTAACAAACTAAGGCTTCCTAATAAAAAAGGAGCGTGGATATTGCTTTGAACAGCATCCGATCGCTCCTTCTTCCAATGAGAACTAACTACTGAATAAAATTCAGCGTTACTACTCTTCCGTGCTTACAGTGTCCGCCGATTCAATAGCAATCTCGCCACTTCTGATCTTCGATATTACACCTAGCGCTTCCAGCATAACCATGATGCTAGTGATCATCACCAATATTTCGATAACAACCAATGCCCATTGACCATTCTGATAGTGACTGACGATATACCAACAAGAGGCCCAAAATGCCATTACGAAGATAAAAATCATCGGCATTAAAATAGCTTTTGTCGGGCGTCCTAATCGCATCAGATAAACGGCAATTAGCAGCAAGGTCATCGAAGCCAAAATCTGATTAGTGCCACCAAATACAGGCCAGATCAATGCGCCGCCGTCTCCGGGATAGTTACCCGCGGACACACCGAATGCCAACATCAGACAGGCAGCTATAGCCACCAGTGTAGCGATGATGTTGTTCTTAAACGGTGCGATGTTATAGATGCTGCCCCATTCCTGAATTATGTAGCGCTGCAGGCGTAAGCCCGCATCCATAGTAGTACCAGCAAAAAGCACCACCATTACCGCTAGCATGGTTTGAGAGAAGGCAATGGGGATGCCCCAGCCTGTTGAAATCAAAATCGCACCGCCGTCGATAAAGCCTTTTTGCCCAGGGCCACTCGCGTAACCAGAATAGATCGCATCCCATTCCGCACCCGTTGCAGCGTAGAGAGACCCGGTCACAGCAACGATTGTTATCAACGCCAGCGAACCTTCACCAAGCGCACCAAGATAACCAACAAAGCGCGCGTCCTTCTCATTGCTCAGCTGCTTAGAACTGGTTCCGGAAGCTACGATACCGTGGAATCCAGACAAGGCTCCACAAGCAATTGTGACGAATAGAATTGGCCATATAGGCGGCGTATCAACAGCCAGATTCGGATTAAACGCTGGTGCAGAGACATTTGGCAACGCGATAAATACCGCGCTGTAGAGAACGAACAAACCTAGGACTAGCTGCGCACCATTGATGTAGTCACGTGGTTGCAACAACAGCCATACCGGCAACATCGAAGCAATACCTGCATAGACAAACAACAGGATAATCCAGTTGCCATTGGCACCCAGACCAAAAACATCACCTGGTAATTCCAGAGGCATCACACTGCCGACGTAGATCGTGAAGTAGAGAATCGCAACACCAATTACAGATATCAGCAGTAGGTTGTAGTTTTTACGAATCAGTATTCCGATGCATATAGCTACTGGAATTGCAGCCCAGGCGGGGAATACCGATGACGGGAAGATAACCATGTCTGTCGCAATGATGGTCGCGAACATCGCGTTAACCAACACCAACAACAAAAAGATGATAACCATGAACAAAGCAGACGCACGCTTACCAATGACATCTGAGGAAAGAGCACCGATTGACTTCGCGCCGTGGCGGTTACTTGCCCACAAGGCTCCCATGTCGTGAACACCGGCGAAGAATATGCTGCCGAATGTCACCCACAATAAAGCCGGAACCCAACCCCAATATACCGCGATCGCAGGACCTACAATCGGTGCCGCACCGGCTACAGCCGTGAAGTGAGCGCCCCAAAGTACATACCTGTTAGTGGGTACATAGTCGATGCCATCGTTGATTCGATGAGCAGGAGTCACATAATCAGGGTCTAACTGATAGATTTTCTGTGCGATGAATTTGGAATAGACAAACCAGCCAAAAGAAAAACCGACTAGACCGAAAATGACGATGAAGATCGAGGACATAAAGCGCTCTCCAGGATTATTATTATGAAATCTAAGTTTGGCATCATAGCAAGTTAGGGGACAGCGATACAACGGAAAGTCTTGTAATTACTGGCTTTTTTAGAGGGCTCACAGCTGGTGCTAGCACTCGAATCCTGAGCCCTTTGCAGTGTAAGGTCATTAATTAATCCTCTGGGCCAATACCACTTATTATTAAGCAAAAAAAACCCGGCCATCTGCATGACCGGGTTTTTCCTAACTAAACCAACGCTTAGTTAGATGGTGCCGCTGCATGGTATGTCCAATAACCAATAAACATCTCATCCCAGCTCTGCAATCCAAAAACAAGCTCCTGAGAAGGGTCAGGATTAGCTGGATTGAACTCGGAATTATCAAAAGCACCGGTAACGTGCACTTTAGTGCCCGCCTTAATCTGGACTGGCTCTTCCAATTCATAAGTCGGCTGCCATGCGTAGCTGTAGTTTGGCACACTAAGCAGGTCAGTCATTGTGCCATCTTCATTTTCCATGGCAAACTTCATGTCCTTGCCACGGAAGTGCATGTGAGCACGCAGGCCTGTTACCACTACGTCCTCGTCGAACGTATATTGAGCCGCTGATTCGTAGTCCTGGTCGTACGCAGGGATCTTGAACTGTGACGCTACCGAACGCGTGAAATTCTCGTACTTAGGTGGCTCGTCATACATATACAGACCAATAAGTGTTTCATCCGTTGTTGCTTTACCGTTAGTTGTAAAGTGAAACTGCATGGACAATTTATGATCCTTAGGAATGTACACGCCCGTCTCATCACGGAATGTCATCGCGTCGACCTTTCCGGGGGCATAACCCTCGAGGAAACGGCGTGCAATCGAAGTTGTGTTGCCTTCTCCACCGTCAAAATTCTCGGCAGGCGCAGTAACGTAAGTGAGAAGGTGATGAAGAACTGACTCGTCACCGGGGATAAATTGAACCGCTTTAACCCACATGTCTTCGTCGAAAGGAAGCTCAACGTCCACATCGATGTAGTCGAGAACTCCAGTGGCAGGAATTTCCATCTTCGGTGCCTTAATGATAAAATCAGGCTCACCTAAGCTCCACTCTTTCCAGTTAGGCAGATCGATCTGTGTTAACGGGTCAATAGCAGATTCACCACGAGGTGCTCCAGCATCGATCCAATGAACTAGAGTCTGCAGGTCCCCATCTGTCATATAACGTGCATTGTTGAAATGACCAATGTTTGGGTCAACCTGTGTAGGTGGCATGCGCTTAGTAATCAGCGTTTCGCGAATCATCGGTGACCAGCCCTGCAGCATCAAATGGCTGTCCATCGCGAAGGGACCAATTCCACCCTCGCGGTGGCAAGTTGCACATTGCTCAGCAATAATTGGTGCAACTTCTGTTGCATAGTCTGGTGTAGCGCTTGCGTGAGTTTCTCTAGCCGGAAATTCGAGGTCGCAACCCACAGCATCAATAATCCTTGTACTGACTATTGTGCCAGCCAATTCGCCAGACAATGTAGCTGGCGCACTCGCTACCGGGCCACGGTAGAGAATAGTAAGGCGCTCTGGGTCAAGGATAACGATCTCGCCAGCCTTCGTAAGAGACAGAGTTTCAGAGACAATCTGTCCGTCGTCAAGAAGCATAGGTAATTCCGAACCCAGTGCCGCTTTGACGGATCGAATCACCTCAATATTTGCTTCTGCCGACGAGTTGATCAACGCAAAGGCGATGCCCTGATCGTTCCATTCTGACGCCATAGCCTCTAGGCTGGCTACAGAAGAATTGATAGCTGAACAGCTGTTATCGAAAGACATTAATACTAATGCCTCTTTATTGCGGTAACGGCTCAACTGGTGAAAATCACCGTTGCTATCCATAAGCCCGAAATCACCCACTCTATCAGGCAGCGCCATAGCTGAGACAGATAGAACTGACGTGATCAGAGCGATTAAAAATCCGATTAATTTATTCATTTTCCGTGCTCCAAGAAGCTAGCAAATAAGCCATTTGTATTTGCAAACGTATTTATTGGCCTAAGCAGTCTAGCGCAGGTGAGCAGAAATGTGCAGTCTGAAACATTACTTTTTGTAACAAAATAGCGCAGATGCAAAAAGGTCTAGCACTGCTTATAGCGAGGCTTCGCCAGAAATTCGAGAATCAGATGCAGACTAGGAGGCTTCGCACCCATGCCACAGTAAAAAAGGCCGAAATCGGCCTTTTAAAGGCGGTCATAGCGAAGACCGTAAGTGGCGGCTAAGTGCGTGTCTACTGGCTGGTCTTATTGTAGGAAAGATAGCCAATAAACATCTCATCCCAACTCTGCGCGCCTCCCGTGACAACAGCCGCTGGATCTGGGTTGCCGAGATTATATTGGGAGTTATCAAAAGCGCCTTCGATCATTACTCTGGAACCTGCGGGCAACAACATAGGCTCCGAGAGTCGATAGGTTGGTTGCCAAGCGAAGTTGTAATCAGGCACATTAATGATCTGGTCTTTTGTACCATCTGGGTAGACGACGCTAAAGCGCATGCGCTTGCCACGGTAATGCATATGCGGGCGCAGTCCGTGCAAAACCACCTCGTCCTCAAATACATGAGACGCCCGCATCTCATGATCGGATGCGCCCGGTGGAATTTCGATGTTAGCTCCGCCATGGCTTAGGGAATAAGTCGAGTACTGGTAATCGGGTTCTTGGTCGGCGAAATAGAGACCTAGTTTTGTACTATCTATCGCTTCTTTTCCAAATGTTGTGTAATGCAGAGACATTTGCACCGCCGATCCCTTTGGTACAAATACACCTGTTTCTTCGGGGTACGTTACCGCCTCATCTTTGCCCGGAGCATAGCCTTCCAGAAATTCTCTGTAGTTGTCGTTTTCGCCTTCAACGATTTCTTCAGCATAGTCGGCTGGAACGATATAGCTCAGCAGGTGATGAAG
>Ga0209632_10001642_pt1 | contig 22445 bp, 23 predicted proteins | sample COG_10_FD_184754 | JGI IMG/M metagenome (GOLD analysis project Ga0209632, IMG submission 184754) | Pelagic Microbial community sample from North Sea - COGITO 998_met_10 (SPAdes) (version 2) | ecosystem: Environmental > Aquatic > Marine > Neritic zone/Coastal water | place: Helgoland, sampling... | reverse complement strand
ATCGCCAATGTTTACCACAATCCAAACATGTTACAAATATCGTAGCAGGTTCATCTGCACTACGCGTCTGCATCTCATAATATGTACATCGATTTGACTTACATTTTCGACATGTATACATATTCGTCGACGCTTGAATATTATCAGTATACTTAGATGCATCACGCTTCATCTTCTTCTCAATCAACGTTTGCCACCTTTCTGGATTAAATTCTTGGTGCGTCATAAATGCTACATTCTGTGGTAAAATATCACCATTTTGGATTTGATTCAGAAAATTATTGTTTTTTAAATTCATGTAAATAGACCTTAAACGGTCCTTATATAAACAAACAAAAGACGGATTTTCCCACTTTTTTACGATTTTCTTCCGCCCCGCTTCCTTTATTGCATAATTAAATATTCCTTTTTCTAAATTTGTCGAACAAACATCATCATCTAATAGCAATATTTCTTTAAGCTTAATACGAATATTTGTTCTAAATGTTTCCGAATTTGTTATTTTACTCATTGTGTATTATACATACAATAGCAAATGTATATTTAAATCAATTTTTTCTTAATCATAATCTTCTTCTTCTAATTCACTTTCACAATTTAAATATTCATCATCTTTTTCTAATTTAGCAAAAATGTTTTGCTTCACTTCTGATTTTACTTTTCTTTTTGGTTGCTTTCTTGATTTAGGCTTTTCCTCTTCTTCGTCTTTATCATCAAGTTCGTCTTCGTCATCAAGTTCGTCTTCGTCATCAAGTTCGTCTTCATCATCATCATCTTCTACTTCTTCTACTTCTTCTACAACAAATCCATCCTTAGCATAACCTTCTTTGGTTTTTGGAATATCTTCGTCTTCGTCTTCTTCATCTTCATCACTATCTTCATCATCAATATCTTCAAAACCACCAAATAGTTTTTCATAGATGACTTTCCATTTTTTCTCGGTTAAATCAAGTATTTTACTATCTTTCATACAAACCAGTACACATGCACCAAAAAAGAGTATATTATCTACAGGTGGAGGGAAATCATATTTATTTTCTTGTCCAGCTCGACCCACTGTCTTACCATAAAGCACAATATCAAAAACACCATCAATATCCCATATTGTTTTCTTCTCAAAATCTTTATGGTTTTTAAAACCAGCCTTTTTAGATAAATATTCTTCACTTGTATCTTTTACATTTACTTCTTTAAAAGAACCGCTTTTTTCAACAATGATTATGTAGACCATGAATAATTTTATTTAGGAGTATGTATTTAAATATTTTTATTAAAATATTTAATATTTAATCTAGACAATAATATATATTAATGGTTTATTCGAAAAAAAGAACAAATTCTATATCAAAACCTAAAAGGGGTTTACGTGTATCACGAAAACGTTTGTATAAATTACCAAAGAAGCAAATGAAAGGTGGAGGCATTTTTCAATCCATTGGTGGATTTTTAGGAATGGGTGGAGAAGGAGGAGAAGGAGATAATGAAGTTGAGGAAGCTGCTGCTACATTGGAAGGAGAAACAGAAGCAAAACCAGTAGTAGTAGCAAAACCAGAAGGAGAAGAAGAAGAAGAAACCCTAACCAATGATGAAATAAAGGAAAAAGAGGAAAAAAATGATGAATCTGGTGATGATGATGATGAATCTGGTGATGATGAGGATTCTGAATCTGGTGATGATGAGGATTCTGAATCTGGTGATGATGAGGATTCTGAATCTGGTGATGATGATGGAAAACCAAAGGAAGAAGGTAGTGATTTTGCTAAATCAGTTGGTACCGTATTTGGAATCGCAAAACAAGCAGCATCAACCGCAGTAGATGACGCTCTAAAAGCAGATGATGCAGTAGACCCATCAGTTGTTAAAGAATTGCAAAACAAGATTAACGAACAAGATGAAAAAATAAATGAATTGAATGCAAAAAACAATAAATTAATGGAAGACGTGGTTGAAGCACAAAAGAAAACTATTGAAGCTTTGAGTTTATCATCATTAAGTGATACACCTATTACTGTTGAGGCTCCTGGTGCTGATGAGTTTACTGCTCCTAGTGCTGATGAGTTTAATGCTCCTGTTGGTGATGAAATGGATGCTTATGAAATGGATGCTTATGAAATGGATGATGGTCAAATGGGTCCTGGTGCTGGTGAAATGCCTCCTGGTGATGATGAAATGGGTCATGTTGATGGTCAAATGGGTCCTGGTGCTGGTGAAATGCCTCCTGTTGATGCTGGTGAAATGGGTACTGATGATGGTCAAATGGATGATGATGATGATGATGGTCAAATGGCTGCTAATGCTGAATATAGTAAAACAAATTATGAAGAGAATAATGGAAACAATAACGATTATACAACCTATTCTAATTTTCCGCAAGCAAATACAATTACCGATGAAATAAATGAATCACCTACCTCATTAAACTCAGGTACGCTTTCAGAAAGTCCAGGTATGTCTCCATTAAACTCAGATACGCCTTTAGAAAGTGGAGATATGTCTCCAGAAAGTCCAGGTATATCTCCAGAAAGTCCATATATGTCCCCAGTCACTCCAGGTTCTAATATGAGTTCTCCATCAGAATATGGCGAATCACCTGAACAACAAAATACAGGCGGTACAAGACGCAGAAAGGGAAGAAAAGGACGTACTAAACGTAAGAGAAATAAGAAGAAATAAGTTTATATATGAAAATAGTATTCTCTTTTTTCATATATAATGTCCATTCTATTAACAATATTAATAAGTTTATTAATAATATATTTAGCTGATACTTTAATACAATATTTTAAAAATACATATACCAGCAAAATATCAAAAGATGTTGTTGGTCATCATATTCATAAATATCAATCCTTAATGCGAGAATTCCAAGAAAACAACAATAAAGAAAAAACTTGTTTACAAGACCAAATCAATGAACTTATTAGTAGCGAAGGAGAAAAACTCACAAGTAATGACCTACTTTCTATGAATGAGGAATTAGATGCTTTGATAAGTGAATCAGTATAAAAATCCTTCCATTTAGTACTATAAAAATGAGAATATTAATATATGGAACAATATACTTTACAAGAAGATATTGTTGATGAATATATAGAATCAAATGATATTGAAAGAGAAATCCAAGAATGTATTGTTTGTTTTGAACCATTTGATATAAATATTTCAACATTACAAAAATACAAATTCAATCATTGTACACCCGTGTCTCTTCATACAAAGTGTTTTCTTCAATGGGTTTCAGAAAATAGAAATTCATGTATTGTTTGTCGTCACCTAATCACAGACGGACCTGAATATCATAATATTTCATTATTAATGCGATTGCAGTCATTTATACAAGAACAAAACCATATAGAAATCCATTCAATAGAAACCCAACCAAACAATCTATTATGTAAATCCAAAAGGGTTGTTTTTTTATTTTTATTTTTTTTTTTATTTACCCTTCTCTTATTTTATTGCTACATAATATAAATAAAAACAATATAAACGTAATATGTGTATATTTTATAACCATGTACAAGCTAACTTATCCTCAACTTTGTGAATTAACAGAGCGGTTCCCCCTTTTTGAACTTTCCTATGAAACGATTTCCCATAAGAAAGTTTCTGATTCATATAATGTAACAATGGCTATTCCCTTTGGGAAAAAGGCTTTTGTTTGGTTTACATATTATAAAAATAAAAATGTGTGTTTTTTGATGGAATTAGGAAAAGAAAAGAAAATTATTAATGCTACTATTATTAATGATAATGTACCTATTGATTTGGCTTATGGTACCATTTGTTATGGATGTATTTATGAAATACCCGATGTACGTAGTTTTTTTATAATAGAAGATATTGTTTATAGCAAAGGAATTTGTATAATGAAACAACCTTTTTTTGAAAAATTCCATTTTTTACAAAATTTATTAGAAAAATACACATTATTTTTGAAAGACAACACATTTCCAATTATGATGCCTGTTTTTTGGAATATTTTAAGTGAACCGAATAGTATACCTGAAAATTATAAAAATATTATTCCTTATCCAATTCATCATTTACAACATCGTTCCAATCATAAAATCGTTCCTTATTTGAATTATCCATGGTCTAAAAATGCAATTCCAAATACAAACAAAATAACAGAAATACCTAATAATTTATTGTTTATTCCACCAGCATTACCAAGATTTAATTTTTCAAAACCGCAATATAAGTCCAAAACAGTATTTGAAATGAAAGCCGATTTACAAAATGATATTTATCATTTATATGCATTTGGGAAAAGTTCTGAACGTGTATATTGTGGAATCGCATATATTCCCAACTATAAAACGAGTAAATATATGAATTCATTTTTTAGGAACATCAAGGAAAACAACAATTTGGATGCATTGGAAGAAAGTGATGATGAAGAAGAATTTGAAAATCAAAATATTGATAAACATGTGAATTTAAATAAGAAATTGTCGTTTGAGTGTACATATTTAGCAAAGTTTAGACGTTGGGTACCTATAAAGAAAGTAGATGCAAAAGGGCAAATTGTTCATATACGTCAATTATAATCGTTGATAATTCCTGCGATAAATATATATGCCCAATAAAACACGTAAAAAAAGAAAACAATCAACAAAAACATTTAAAGATTATCCCGAGTTTACTCCCAATTTAACTCCACAACAAATTTTTGAATTGGGTTCTTTTGGTGGTACTTATTGGAGACCTATTTATTCCAAGACAAATAAACGTAATTACAAAAATGTTCATAAAAAATTTCCGAAATCATGGTGGAAAGGCTTGGAAAACGACGAATTAATATCTCCTGATTATGATAAAGAAAAAAACAAATATGGTGTGAAAGTAGGCCTTGGTTTAGACTATTGGGAAAAGAAAAAATGGATGCATCCAAAACATCCATATGGTTGGGTTCATTGGTATTGTGATTTTTATCAAGGAAAACGTTGCGAAGATGATGAACGTCAAATCAAACGTTGGAAAGGATTAGCAGGTCCTAAAGGGCGATTTATGCGATTTTTAGTCACCCAAATTCTGAAAAAGGGGTCCAAATATGATGACGAAAGTGTGAGTCCAAAAATACGCCAAGTACTCCAACACTGGGCGTATGTTCTTACAAAGAAGGACTTTAATGGTGAAGTGAAACGTCGTGAAAAGTAAATATTTACAAGGCATGGTCCACATTTTTGAATAATAAGATTCCGAAAAATACAATGAAGCCTTTTATATTGCTTTTTATTATTCGGTATGTTTGCAAATTTTCTATTTTCTTTTCTTGACTGGCTCTTTGTTTGAAATAAAAGAAGCCATATATGAAAATAGACAAAATAGTGAAATTAATTATGGTCTTTTCTATATGTCGAGCATCAGAATTTAAAATAATTTCATTTACAAGAAAGCCATTGTCTAATACCTCTTCTTGAAGATTATTATATAAAGTGGTTTGCATAGCTCTAATATTGATAATACTTTTAAGTTTTGATAATCTTGGAGGTGTTAACATATTATTATGTGATTTATATTATATAATAAATGAATTCAATTTTATGTCCTGAAGTAAGAGCGACTTTTAATCCCACACTCTTTCCCGCAAAATATGGCGGTGCTAAGTCTCGAAGACGCAAGTGGTCAAATAAATACAAAAAAAGTATTAATTGCAGGAAACCAAAAGGTTTTTCACAAAAGCAATATTGTAAATATGGACGAAATAAATCGCGGAAGTTTAGAAAGACACGAAGTATTAGGAAAATTTAAATTTTTGTTTTTCTATTTGTAATTTATTCAGCAAAATAAACTAATCATTAATCGTCCAAGCTATCTATTTTAATCAAACATTTTCTTTGTAAAATCGGATTTCCACCCGTTCCTTCATCATCATGTTGATTACGTTTCTTCGGGTCAAACAACGTCACCCATGTCTTATCATTTGCCCAATCCAAATCCATACCTTTATAACGCATATTATCACACCCTATTATACGATAATTACATTTCTTATAATAGCGCTTTCGTTGTTTCCATTGGTTTTGAAATATTTCATGCCGGTCAATTACATCCACAACTATTGGATTGTCGTGGCGTGTACGTAATATACGCCCAACTGACTGAGTAATATCCGTTTTGGGTGTCGCCATTACCAATATAGATAATGTTTTTATATCCAATGCTTCTGCAGCCATTGCATATGTAGCCAAAACGATTTGCTTACATTCGGTTTCTTGTAAGTCCGCTTGTTTCATTCCTCCCACATAAAATCCTACACTTGCGAATCCTTTATGTACAATGGCTTCATAAAAGTAAGTTAACAAAGAACGATTGTGAGACAATACCATAATTTGCGGGTCTTGGTTATTTGCTTTGCCTTCGATTAATAAATCGTCCAATAATTTCACAATAAAATCACTTCTAGGTCCAAATTCGCATAATTTACTAATCATTGTACTATATTTGGCCTGTCCGCGAAAATCATATTCAGTTTCATTGAAACTACCATCTGTTGATATATATTCTATTCCGCGCACACACACAGGGTCATCGTCTTTCCGGTCTTCTGTGTAAATCTTAGGACCAATAAACATATACAAAACACACGTCAATTTATCTTTCCGGTCTACTGTAGCCGAAATTCCCAACATATTGGGTGAAGCAATTCGCAATAAGGACTTGGAAAATTGCTCACTACCTATACGATGCACCTCATCAATAATAGTCAATCCAAAACAATCAAATGCGTTTTCAGGAAACGCACGGTCATACAATGTTTGCAACATACCAATTACAACGTCTTTATTTTCAACATCGAAAACCGGGCCTTGTATTTTCCCTATGCGCACTCCAGGCAAGAATTCATTGGCTCGTTCAATCCATTGATTCATCAAGAATTCTTTATGAACTATTATCAGTGTCTTTTTTTGAACCAATGAAATAATTTTGAGAGCCATTACAGTTTTGCCACGTCCACAAGGAACCTCCAAAATCCCCCCATTTCCTTGTTTTTCAGAATGTACACATATAGGGTTCTGAATATGTCGCATATAAACGTCGACAATTTTATTTTGATAATCGCGTAAAGGTTTAGGAAACTCCACATGTATATTTTCACCATTTGTAATTTCTGAACGATGTGGAAGACCATAACGTTCTGTTCCATAAAATCGCGGAATATATATTTTATTTTGGTTTTCTCTATAAACAGGAAATACACCTTCATCAACACTAGCATTATATACTGCACCACTCGTTATAGGCTTTACTTTTAATTCATTATATAAAGAATTTAGGTCGTTAGCATCCAAAACGGATTTTGGGATAGTGTACCCTTTTTTCCCGAAATAAGCGGCTTCACATATTTTGGATTTATAATCAAGTGAAAGTTCCTTTTTTTCTTCTGTTTTTTTGGCGCGCATGGCCAACATTTTTCTTCGCTTCCATTGTAAAGACATTTAGTATAATTTGTATATATTTTTTTAAATAAAATCAATTTTTTCTTCACATGCATAAAATAAATATCGATATATCCTATATAATGAAATTTAAAAATTTACTCAAGACAATCAAGCCCGCTGAAATTATTGTTTTAGTCATTTTTGTTTTATATGTAATATTTCCAGTTCCTACTCCTTCATTGATGTCTCCTTATATCGAGTCTCCTCTTGGATTATTAGTTCTTTTCTGCATCGCAGTGGCGTTGTTTGTATATTCGAACCCTGCCGTGGGAATTTTATTCGTTTTTGTCGCCTATACATTGTTGAGACGTAGTGCTACTGTGAAAAATGAAACTCATTATGTTCAATATACCAAGTCTGAAGGTGAGAAGAAAAACGATGTTGTTCAACAAGTCCAAGAAGCTACACCTAAAGAAGAACCTAGAAATGTGGAAGTCGGTGGTCCACAACCATTAAGTCTGGAAGAAGAAATTGTTAGAGAACGTGCTCCTGTTGGGAAAAGTGAGCCTATTCAATATTTACAAACTTCATATAAGCCTGTAGCTACTAATACAAATGGTTCTACTGCATTTTAAGTGATTAAAAAGATTCAAAATATGTAAATTTTTAATCTTTTATTTACTATCTTTCATATTTGATAATTGGATTTCTGTAATGGGCCATTCTTCAGCTGCCGCCATTGATTTTTTAGACTTGATAATAATGTGCCCCAACATGGTAAGTATTCCAAGACATACACCATATAATAACAACAATGGGCTTTGATTAACACCTATAATAATAAAAAGAAAACACAATACAAAGAAAAAGATTAATGCGCCAAGGTCAAACGATTCCATAGCTCTACTTTGTTTACCCTTTGTTTCGGCTTCCATAAATGCGAAAAATGCTTTTAACATTAAAATATATATTTGAGGTATTAATGTGTAGGAAAATGCTGTGAAAATAATAAACAATATATACATCATCATTGTACGTAAAGAATTATATGCTGCGTTATCTTGGACCATTCCACTACTTATAGTAACTGCTACATTGTCTGAATCCACATCTACATAATCACATTCCATCCATTGACCAGGTTGTGTGGCTAATATTGTATTGTAAGTATCTGGAATTGTATAAGAAGGCCAGCCATTTAATGAAGAACTGTATAGTGTTTTTAATGTAAACATTGAAACACTTATTATGTAATAAATTCCTCCAAATATCACTACTTTATTAGATAAATTATTACCCTCCTCCTCATCAAAAATAAAATATTTTGTGTCTGCACTTATTTGTTGATCTAAAGTTTTTTGAATATTTATAGTTACAGAACCACCCGTAGTGTTTGTTTGCGTGGTACCATCAGTCTCTGTAGACATTGGTTGAGCCGAACGAAAAACTAAATCTAAATCATTTTGTTCTCCTTGGACCGATGTAACAATTAATGGAAATATCATTTTGATAGTGGATGGACCACCTGATGAACCAACTAGTGTATTTATTATTATTAATTGACCTTGTTGAGGTGATTGAATTCCTGTTATTTGTGGAACTACACTTCCATCATCACTACCATTAATATAAATATCAGTCGCTTGGTATTCAGATGATACATTATTATTCGTGTACGTTAAATTAGAACTACTTGTCGGAGTTACTTTCGCTTGAATAAATGTATTGTTCCCTTCACTTGCGTTAGTATTATTCAGTAAAATGTTTGTTAATGGTAAATTGTTAAAATTATAAAATACAGATTGTGTTGTATCTACTTCTTGATCAATATTTAAAGACATTATATATAATTTAATATATAATTATTTATTAAATTTACTGTTCCGATGGTAATTGTGGAATATATTTTGGTATATAAATAGAATCTTCAGACATTTTTTTCAATCTTTCCTCCCCTTCTCTTATTTCATCATAAATGATAACATTGTTTACATGTTTTATATCACTTTTACTACCTGTAGATAAAGATAATATAGGATTACTCAATATACCATTCAAATTTTTAATTATATTTCTAATTATAGTCTTATTTTCAGAATTAATTGTATCGCTAAATTCAAAAGCTTCTTCTACTTCTGGTTCTATAAACTTTGGTTCTTTTCTTTCACTTGATTTTTCTTCTTGTTCTTGTTCTTCATCAACATCTTCCCAGTCATTATCATCATCGTCATCATCGTCCTCCTCATTGGGGGTTTTTTTTTTTTTGCCTTTAAGTCTGGGTTTAGAACCTGGAGATACTCTGGCTTTAGAACTTTGGGATGGTTTGGGGGAGGGGTCTAATATTTTTGTTGGTGTTATCTTTCTAGAGGATGATCGCTGCACACTAGATGATGCGGCTACTTTTTTACCATCATCACTAACGGCTCCTCCACCATCATCACCCTCGTCAGATAGAAAAGAAGGACCACTGACGGCTCCTCCTTGACCCTTAACATATTCCTCACTTGCGGCATTTTTCGTGTTAAACGACACACTTTTTTTACTTGCACTCATACTAGGTTCTGAATCTGGACTACTTTCAGGAATTTCCTCTTCTTTTCTTTCTTTCTTGCTCTGTTTCAATTCTTCATAAAATGAATCCATGTTTGTGTTATTTCCTTGTTCTCCTTTTATTATTCTATTAAATCTATTAAATGATTCTTCAGTAAATGGAGTTTTACCTTCAGCTTGGAATAATTCATTCAAATTTGGTAAAAAACTCGGATTGGCTACTTCGGCTTGCATTTTTTGAAGCTTTTCTTTCTCTTTGATCAATTCTGAAGAGTTATTCTTCAATGTGTCTTTGTCTTGTTCTAAACTTTCTATTATTTGTTTGATATGTTTTTTACGAATATCTGGTGTACTTTTTAATGTTATTTTTGCTTTCTGTTTTTCTTCTTCTATTTCCTGTGTTTTTTTAAATAGTTCATCAATCTTTTCATTTACCTCCTTACTATTTTCGGCTATATATTCTCTTCTTTCTTGGTCTTCTTCTTTCTTTCTCTCCTTAGCCTGGTTGATTTTTTCTAGAAAGTCACGATCTGAAATAGAAAATTTTTCTGCTATATAGTTTTTAATTTCACTATTATTTGTGTTTACTCCATTTTTTTTCAAGTGTTGAATGAATGTTTCTTTTTTCCATTGTTTTGGCTTTTTTTCTGGCTCTTTTTTGCCTGTCCCAAAGTAATTAAACGGATTTAGATACTCTTTTCCTGTTTGATAATACGATGGCTCTTTTTTTGGCTTCTTTCCATTATTCCAAAGACCGTCAATTTTTTCTATCTGTGACGCAATATTAGGTTCTTTTATTTGTTCGATAGTTTTTTCTTCAACTATAGCTTCTGTTTTTTTTGGAATTTCACCTTCAAGGTGAATTTTTGGAGCACCTGACGTTCGGTCTTCAAAAATCAATGTATTCATAAGAGATAATGGTGTAGGACCACCTCCTCCAGAATAAATTTTTGCTTTTAATTCTTTCTTAAATGCATTATTAAATTTTTTTAAATTCAATAAAGTTTTATTTTTGTCTTTTTTCATTATATTAAATTAGTATATTAAATTAATATATTAAAGTGGGATATATTTGTACAAAGCATTTTCGTAAATAGTAGCTCTGAATGTATCGTTATATCCTTCAACATACACACTATCACCATTAAATATTTCGTCACAACCTAAATCAGATGTACATGATTTACCTTTTAAGCTTACGGGCAATTTTGTATTAATATTTCCACTGTTTGTCATGGTATAATATTGATATTTACTATTACCACTATTGCTTCTACGTCCCATTAATGGTAAAATAGTATTGTCCGAACTATTTTCGCGAGCAACAATACCCATTTGTGAATATTCCATTTCAGGACCGCGTGTACTAATATTAATAGGCATTACTTGGACCTCATTTTTCAACGGAGGGGCATATAAATTGACTAAAGGTTGACTTCTTGTAGCTACTGGTAGTAAAACCGACTCAACATTTTTATTTTCTGGAGGAATGATTGTTATTGGTTGACTGAAAGAAGTAGACGTTTTGGTTCTTTCTAAATCAGGTTTGATAATATGGGCATAATACATATAAATTACTGTTGCTAAAAGTAAAAATAATAAAAACATAGTCATGTTTTCAATACAAAATAACCCAGGTATACATGTTTTCTTGGAAACTCGTGGCATTATATATTATACATACAAAGTATTGATTCGTTTAGACCCTTGAAAGATTCAAAATGTGCACATTTTATACCAGTGAAGATTTAATAACCATCCCAGAAAGTGGGCTTAGATGGATTATCATATTTTGCTGGATTACCGTCATCTTGACTCCACATAGGATGCCATAATTTGGATGGGAATATTGTTTTAAAGATTTTATTTGTTGCATCAACCATTTGGTCATTACCACATTTAAACATTTTAGCCCATTCATCAAATGTTTTATACATGGTTACTTCTTGACCATTTGCTAATTTCCATGTTCCTTTACATCTATAACATTTATTTATTACATCATCTGACCATTTTACTAAATGATATCCAGATAACGCAAAGAAAAGTGAATCTAGTGGTAATACAATTAAATTATATGCAATTTGAACAAATATATATAAATCAATACCAAAAATTGCTTTGATTAATACAATGGGTAGTTCAATAAAAATACCATAAAATATTCCCCAAACTATGTCTACTAAGTAATATCTTGTACATGAACCATTTAATGTATTTACGAATTTTTCCCATGAACATGGTGCTAGTATATCTAATATTTTTCCTTGATTTACAGCTCCAGCTCCAAATTCATCTGCAGCACAATTAAGATGACTACTTAATCTATCTATAAATAAATTAATAGAGTTAGCACCCATGATAGAAAAAGTAACAAGCATACTTATAATAGTCCCGATCAGGAAGTATCCAAGTATCCAGGACAGCCTATCCCAGAAAAATTTCATCCCATCATAAATGTTACTTACGATACCGGAAAACATATCGAATATATTTGTTATGAAATTGGGTGTTTTAATGAAACCCAATTCAACAACATCTTCTACATTATTAACAATCTCATCTACAAACCCGAATGTAGCGAAAATTGACTGCATAGGAGTCATTCCATCAGCTATATAACCACCAAACCCAAATCCTTCTATTACTGGTTCTGAATTAAATCCTTCATATATTGATGTAAAATTTTCTTTATTTTTCATTATATATTATAGTTTAAAAATAATTAATTTAATAATGTATTTAATACAACATTAAATATTTATAAAAACCTAATTAGGAAAAGAGTCGGCAATTTCTCTAAACTCATCTAGTAGAGGTGAGAAACTCATAATTTGGTCCAACAATCTATTTTGTAATTTTAAAAATCGTTCAACACTTTCTCTTTGGTCTTTATTTGCTATTTTTTCTGTATTTTCTAATGCTATATTACATTGTTTTTTAATTTGTTCAAATTTATCAGATTTGACTATTTTAAATTTATTATCAATATTAGTAGATAATTTTTTCATATTCATTTTTTTTACCATATTATCGATAGTTTCATCACGAATATTTGGGTCTGTATTAAATTCTGTTTTACCACTTTCTACTAGTTTATCCAAGTCCACATTATCTAAATTCACATTATCTAAATCCACATTAGCTAAATCCATTTTTTCCAAGTCCACAGGTGGGCTTTCTGTTTCTGAGTTACTTCCTGTACTTTCTTCAGATTCAGTTGTTAAATGACTCATTAAATTTCCTAACTCTGTTATATCTGTGGTAAATCCTTCTATTTGTTGCTTTGTCTTACTAACAAAGTTAATTATATTTGTTACTGCTATTGCTGTAAATAATATTACAATCATATTTTTATTGAAAAAAGAAGATAAAAATCCAACAATAATCATAATAGCTGCGTAAACTAAGTTATCGTCCATCGCAAAGGTGTAAAGATTTAATATAGAAATAATAACCAAAACGTATAAAACAATTTTACTTTCCAATAATGCCGAAGGCGTCAAATTTTTATGAATCCAATTACCAATTTTTTTAAAAACCATTGTATAAATTAAATATATAAATTATTAATAAAATAGTTTCAAGATTCTTCATCACTATTGCTATTAAATGATAAATAATCATCAGGAACAGTTTCACGACCATAAATATCTAAAACTTCTTTGACTACTTCTTCTCGTTGAATATCCTGTTTTTCGAATTCAAAACTACCAATACTTGAAGAACGCCGATTTTTAAATTTATCTAAAAAATCTTCTAAACCATTTCTATCTTTCAAATTATCGTGTTGGTCTAAATCTCCAGTAATAACTAATCTACTATTTTCACCTATGCGTGTTAATAACATTTTCATTTGTGATATTGTCGAATTTTGCATCTCATCAGCTACTATCCATGCATTTTTAAACGTGCGTCCGCGCATATATCCTAAAGGGGCTATTTCTATTACTTTTTCTTCCAATAATTCCGAAACTTCTTTTGGTGATATAAATTGATATAATATGTCGTAAATAGGTCTTATCCAAGGAGCCATCTTGTCTTCTAATGTTCCCGGTAAATATCCCAAATCTTCATCTACAGAAACAGAAGGTCGCGTGAAAATTAATTTATCACATTTTCCAAGAAGGAAGTTTCGAATTCCATATTCTGTAGAAAACAAGGTTTTTCCAGTACCCGCAGGTCCAGTTGCGATTATTATTTTCTTGTTTTTATTTCGCAACATGGATGCATATATTTCTTGACTCTTTGTTTTAGGGGTGACGAATTTTTGTTCAAAATTGTCTCGTTCGTGCTGTGATAAATATTGACTATTTTCATATACTGTTTTTTGTTGTCTAAAGTTACCTTCTTCTTGTATGTACTCTTTTACTTCCTTATCAACAAATTTTTTAAATTTCTGCTTACGATTCTTACCCCAACCTGAAGTACGATTTTGCGACGTATTCATATATTATATGATTTATTTTTTATTCCACAAAATAAAATAAACTTTTTATACGTATAAGGTAAAAAAATCATTTATAATATTAAATGTATAGAATTATGAGTTCACCTGTTCATAATTTAAATATTCAAACATATTCATTGGATGATATTTTAGGATTATTTGATTTAAATGATTATAATATTGGTGTCCAAGATTTAAAACAAGCGAAAAAACGTGTATTAATGCTTCATCCCGATAAATCAAAATTAGATCCCAAGTATTTTTTATTTTACAAAAAGGCTTTTGATATTGTAGTACAGTTTTATGATAATCAAAATAGGCAAAATAGAGAAGTGAATAACAATGGATATGTACCAAATGTTGAAGAACAAGATGAATCTATCAAAAAACAAATACAAACAAATGTCCAAGAATTATCAACCAAAGATTTTAATCAAAAATTCAATAATTTATTTGAAGATAATCAAATGGGACGCAAACCAGATGTTAGTAAAAATAGTTGGTTTACACAAGAAATATCGGATTTTGATATTCCACAAGGGAAAATGTCTAAACAAACAATGAATGACCATTTTCAAAAAATAAAAAGTCAAAATAATGGTCTTACACGTTATAATGGTGTGCAAACAATTGACCAAGATAGTACTACTAGTAACGAATTGTATGATGATGAATCCAATAAATATGTATCATGTGATCCATTTAGTAAACTCAAATTTGATGATTTACGCAAAGTCCATCGTGACCAAAGTGTATTGGCTGTGAGTGAAAACGATTTTAATAATATGAAAAAATTTAAATCAATCGATGAATTCAATCGAGAACGCAGTCAATATTCATATGAACCTCTTGAGAAAGAACAAAACAATCGTATTTTACAAGAACAAGAAAGAGCAATGAAACATCAAATGATGCAAAAAGAATATCAAGCAAAATTACAGACCGACCAATATGCTGATAAAAACAAAGAAATTATGTCTTCATTTCTATTATTACATAATAAATAATTTCGTATTTTTTTTTCAAAATCTATATCTTCATATGTATATGGATTCTGACGAGAATATTTCTTCTTCTCCTCAAAATGATAAATTCTTAAATGAATTAACAATGAAATTGCTAACAAATAAAACAAACTACGCTAAATATTTATCCAAAACGGACAATGAAAAATATGAAGAACATCAAGAATTTATCCAAGATTGTAATCATTTTAGCCCTGATATCTTGGACATTACAAAAAAGTTATGTAAAAATCCCGAAGAAGATTTTGGTAATGATGTTAAGGAAGCTTTTAATGAATATGCGCATGTTCTAATACGTTATTTAGAAATAAAAGAACGTTCGGATGAATTACAAAAAGAATATGATACCATATTTCCTTATTCTATGAATGAAGAATCGAGTAAAGTACCTCTTCATGGTACTATGGATATTTTTGTTCAAAAAAATGTCTAAAAATAGTATATAAAAATGCCTAGAACAAGAAAAAGGCGTACAAGAAATAGAAGAAATAAAACAGGAAATAATAAAATAAAAATGAATTGTAATCCTGCTATCCAAGATTCAAAATTACCAGGTACTTGTTATACAAAAAAGGCAGTTATGCATATTAAAGATGCATACAATAAAAATAATGGGGACAAAATCAAAAGTGTGAAACCTGAAGTTGTGGTCAATGAATTGAGAAAACGTTTGGACCATTGCCCTAAAGAAGATTGCTGGTTAAAAGAAATTAAAGATGATGAAACACGTAGACAATTGGACGATATTATTTTCGCACCTGATAGACCTAATGACTGGGATAATAATCCTACTGCATGGTTGTCCAATTATGATATTGGAGCAGTTTTAAAACAATATGAAAAATCAAAACCGCAATTCAAACTTCTTGGACCTTCTGCTATTAATTATGATACCATTTTACCTGAAGAAAACAATGATTGCGTTTGGAATGACCTTTGTCGTTTATCTTTACAAAATCTGATAAATAGAAATAAAAGGAAATTAGGTGTGGTTTTTAATTTAGATAAACATGATGGTCCTGGTACCCATTGGGTTTCAATGTTTGTCGATTTAGATGATGAAATTATTTTTTATTATGATAGTGCATTAAATCCAGTTCCAAGAGAAGTGAGTAGATTAAAAAATGAAATTATTAAACAAGGTTCACAATTAGAAGAACCCATTAATTTTAAATACATCCAAAACGATTATTCTCATCAAAGTACAAATTCAGAATGTGGTATGTATTGTCTGTTTTTTATTATCACGTTTTTAACAAGAAAATTGGATAAAGTTATGAAAAATGAATTACAACTAGGTGGTGGAAAACTTACACTTGAGAGGGTTATTGATATTTTTACCAAGCCTGGTATAAACGATGAATTGATGATAATTTTTCGTAAAAAATACTTTAATAAAAAATAAATTCTTATATTGTTTTTTCTGTATATAATATAAGATGACTTGTAAAAGAAATAAATCACAAAGACGTAAACATATAAATAATAAGACAATGAAGGGAGGAAAACGACGAGTCGAAAAAATATATATTAATTTAGGACGACAACATACAAATCCTGATATTCGTGGTGATATTCGTATTAAAAGTGGACCTACTACTTATGATGCTGATTCAAGAATGGCTTTTTTGTCCAATTTTTTTGAACATGCAGCCAAAAGTTTTGAAGAAGATTTGGCCGTCATGTCCATGGGGGAACCAAAAAGTGCTGAAAAACAAAAGGTATATAAAGTTGTTTTTTATGATAACGACGAACCCCTTGAAGAAGGTTCTGAGAATCCTATTAAATGTAAAAAAGGAAAGAAAGATGAAAAAAAAGGTAATAAAACGAAAAAAAGTAGTAAAAAACAAGGTGGTAATAGGAAAGTAGCCAAAAAAACAGGAAAAAAGAAATAAACACAATAATAAATATAAAATTATTATTGCGTTGTTAATTATTATAATTATTATCGTAAAATAATAAATGAATTTATATACATCATCTGAAAATCAAAAATTATTATGGGATACAATTAGTAAAGTCAATTTATTTCAATCTATACCTGATAAAAATAAATGGTTTCAAAGCATTATTGGTCATTTTTATGACCTTTATAAAAATAAACCATTCAATAAACACGATTTGCGCAATTTAAATAAAGAAACTATTACTTTTATGATTTCTAAATTAAAACAAGAAAAGCAATTTCAACCTTCAAATCATTCATTTGAAAACACTTTTAATCAAAACACTGCTCTTTCGAATTTTAATCATATTCAAACCAATAAAAACGAAACACATAATTTTATTCAAGACGAAAAACAACACGAATTAGACAATCAATTTCAATTGAGACAACAAGAATATGGACAATTATTAACTAAACCTAACGCTCCGGAAATTGATTTTAGAGAAAATGCCCAAGAGGATAAACCTATTGAAAATATGGAAGAATTATTAGAAAGACAAATGCGTGAACGCGAATACGATATTCAACCAATTTCAAAATCAGAAGAAATTAAAATAGAAACGATTGATTTAGGTGAAGATAAGAAAAAAGTATCTTGGTCATCTGATATTGAGAATTCTAAATTCACATCATTAGAAGAAAAGATGGAATCATTTATGCTTTCCGTAAAAGACCAACTTCAAACATTGTATAATGAAATCGAATTATTAAAAGATGTAAAATCAAAACCATTTGAAAATAAATCGACAACAGAAGAATTTTTAGAGAAACATTTTGCATAAAATTGATTTTTATTAGCTTTTTCTTAAGTAACGTATAAATACACAGACATGAACAGTTTTCAATATCAAATCGGCAAAGAAGAAGGCTACGTATCAAACGTACTTAAGTCCTCTACAAAGTATGGATTGTTATCATTTAAAATAGACAATAAGCAATCAACAATTGCTAAGAAACTATTGTTTTGTTTAATGATGGATGTTTCGGGTTCCATGTCGGATATTGTTTCGGATAAGAGAACCAAAATGGATTTATTGAAATTGACTATTACTAATATGCTCTATCATTTTGCAGAAAAGTGCGAAAATATTTATATTCAAATAAGCACATTTGATAGTGAAATATATAATATTTGCGACCCCATTTTGGTGAATTCCGAAAGCATTGATGGTTTGGTTGAAAAAATAAAGAAAATTCGACCACTAAATTCCACAAATATTGGTTTGGCTATTAAGACGCTCAATGAAAATATGAAATTACCTAAGCAGTGGAATATTGAAATTGAGGAAAAGAATTGTATCGGAATCTTACTTACTGATGGTGAACCAACAGATGGAATTACAAATGTAGAAAAATTGGTAGACATGGTAACATCAGAACAATCTCAACACTTTATTGCACTCGGAGACAGACATAATGCAGACCTTATGCAAAAAATGGGCAATAAGAATCGTTTTACTAGTCATTGGTTTATTAATGAACTTGAAATGACGGGTTCTGTATATGGTGAAATCATATTTAACGAATTGAATCGTCGTTACGAAGACTGTGTAATAGAGGTCCAAAACGGTATGATTTACGATTATTACAATGGATGCTTTGTAGAGAAATTGGAAATCGGGAATTTGTACAATGAATCTAGCAAGAATTATCATTTGCAAATTACAGACAGCGAAAATTTGAATATTACATTTAGAGGAAAGCATTTATATGATGATGAACTTATAACCATTTCGGCTGATGTATGTGATACAACATTAATGGCTGCAAAGCAGTACTTCCGTTTAGGTGTACAATACTTAATGTATTTGGTTCGTAATGAACCTCCACAACCTTATATATTTGATAGAATGAATCGCTTTAGGGGAAATGAAGATTTGAATTCATTGAAAACGAAAATTATTACATTAAAAACTTCTATTACAACTTTTATGGAAGAAAATGAATTGCTAGATGACGAATTTATGCAAGAATTATTGAAAGATTTGAATGTTATGAAAAATGTACATGGAAATACAAATCAATATATGTATTTGACTGCTAGAGAAAATGCACAAGGACGAGAAACATCATACAATATGAATTCGCAATTTGATGAATCTGAAACAATTGTAAACAATGATTCGAGTCCTCCAGTATTAGAACGTGCGTCAGCAGGTGTTTATGCTACTCCTGGAAGATTAACAATGATGCGTGAAGTCAGTGATTCATCCAGAACACCAAACATAATTTAGCAACTTTATGGATATTGAAAAAAAAAATATTTACATAATATATAATGAAGAGTTTTTGCAAAGGCAAACGTACCTCCAATCCTAACAAGTGTAAAAAAATTCGTTCTTGCAAAGTAGCAAAAGGAACAAAGCGTACTTATTGTCGTAAGAAGTACAATAAAAACAGAAAAACTGCCCGTAAGCGTTCCACCAAGTCTAAGCGTTAAACTTCTCTCTGCGAATTTCCTCAATAAATCTTAATACTTCTTCTGGATTATTAGGATTAAACTCTCTATATTTATCATCATAAAATTGTAGATATGTGTATCTAGATACTTTATTATTTGTATTTCTACAATATTGTTCAAATAAATTATACAATTCATTAATTTTTTTATATAATTCAAAATATATATTTAATATTTCTATTAACAAATTTAATCTATTTTCATATGAAAAATCTTCAATAGGTGTTATATGAAAGCCAAATACTTGTAAAAAATCCACATATTCTAATAAAGAATTAATTCCTTTTCCTCCCATTGTTTCTATTTTGTAAGGTGTAGAAGAATTATCAAAATGAGTATCATCTAATATAGGAAACGATGAAAATTTTCCACTTCTTCCTTCTTCCGTTAGGGCTATATTTTGATGAAATGGTGTAATGAGATATGTTAATACGTTGAAAATTCTGAAAAAATATTTTGAACACTTTTTCACAAAATCGATTTTATTACATTGGTCCACTATTCCTTTTTTGTGAAAAAAGGAATCTTTATCATCTAAATGTTGTTCTAAATTATTAGAATTAAATTTATAAAAAATTTGCATAATTGCGTATATATCATTAATTCTATTGTATATTCTCTTTCCTTCATTTCTATTTATTCCTTCATTTCTATTTATTCCATAATATATATAACCTTCTGTTCCCATACGGACATCTATATGTTGATAATCTTCACCAACAATTACTGAATACCCAAAATCAATAAACTTTAAATTATATCTTTTGTTCCCATCATAAAATTCTCCATTTTCGTCTTCAATCATAATAATATTATTTGGTTTTATATCTAAATGTAATACTTTTTCATTGTGTATATTTTGAATCTTTTTTAATAAAATTATGCATATTTGAAGTAGTTTTTCCGCATCAATGGAGTATCTGTATCTATTTAAGTAATCTTCTAAAACTGTATCACCATATTCCATAAGATTATAAAAACAGTTGATTGAAATGCAACTAGATGCCTCAACATCTCCTTGTTTTTGCACGTCTTTAATGCTTTTACCATAATTTCTCATTATCGGTATAGTTTTTTCTTCTAATTTTAGTTTAATTCCATAGTCGTATAATATTGCTACATCATTTGGAGATGTTTTAGATAATTTTTCATGAATTTGTTTTGTTTTATCATTTTCTCTTTTATTATCTTCTATTGTATCAATACTAGAGGTATATTTACCATATCTACGTAATCCATATGTAGTATTGTCTGTAATATCTTTCTTTTTCCCTTTTGTTGTATTTTTAAGAATAGGAAGTGTGTGTCGTTCATAGTTTTTTATTTCTTTATTTATTACATCATTCGCACTGACTATTTCTACTATTCTACCTTCAAAAAATGTTGCGTTTCCACCTTTCTTAGAATTATCTTGAGTATGAAATTTATATATAGGACGTCTATTATCACCATTTAATTTTGAAGACAATAAATAAAAGTTATTATTACCTCCTTTATATTTACGAATTGTTTTCCTCTTTACACGTTTTTTTAAATGTTTTTTTAAATGTTTTTTCGATTTTTTCATTATTTGTATTATAGTTAGATTTAATACAAATAGATTTAATACAAATAATTTTAACGTTTTTTCATTGTTTTTTTCAATTCCTTTTCTTTTTTCTTCTTTTCCTTTTCAGCATCTTTCTCACGTTTCTTTTCTTCTTTCTCATGTTTCTTACGTGTTTTTTCCTTTTCTTTCTTTTCTCTCTTTTCTTTTTTCTCTTGTTGTTCTTTTTCTTTTTTCTCTTTTTTCTCTTGTTGTTCTTTTTCTTTTTTCTCTTTTTTCTCTTGGTGTTCTTTTTCTTCTTTTTCTAAAATAACTTTCTCCTTGGAAAATTCTTCTTCCACTTTTTTCTTATACTTGGACACAATATCTTTCAAAATACCTTCTCTAAATTCTTCGCGAATATTTCCCTGTTTTCGCAATGTTTTCGACATTTGTTTTTTCAAAGTCTTTTTGTCTTTTTTATCTATTTTTTGTTGTTTTGCCGATTCCAATAAATCCTTCTGAATTTCTGTTTTCAATTTATCTATTTTCTTGGACAAACGATTACGTGATTTACGTACTCCTTTCTTTTGGTCGCGAATTTCCCCCTTTATTCTTTTACGACTTTGTTTATGCATTTCCTTTTCCTTTTTAATTGTACTTTTAATTACAAACTTTTCTAACTTATTCAAATCTTCATCTTTCATCATTTCTCGAAGTTCTATCAATCGTATTTTTTGCTTCTCTACTAAAATTTTTAAATCATTGTCCAAGATTTCCATTTTATTATCAAAAACATCTAAATGAGCCTTCATTTTAACTAAATCTGGATGTTCACTAGCGATTTTACTAGCATTAGCACTTTCCTTTACCATTTTAGCGCAAGAATATTTCAATACATAATAAACACTGTTTTGGAAATCTAATAAACTTTGTGGATTTTTCTCAAACTTGGACTTAATATCATCCATAACTTTCTTTTTATATAAATTCTTCTTCTTCAATTCTTCTTTTATTGTCTTTATCTTATCTTTTATTTCCTTAGTATAACTCTTGGCTTCTTTGATTAGCTCACGAATATTATTATTGGCTATTTTT
>Ga0209632_10001641_pt1 | contig 22446 bp, 25 predicted proteins | sample COG_10_FD_184754 | JGI IMG/M metagenome (GOLD analysis project Ga0209632, IMG submission 184754) | Pelagic Microbial community sample from North Sea - COGITO 998_met_10 (SPAdes) (version 2) | ecosystem: Environmental > Aquatic > Marine > Neritic zone/Coastal water | place: Helgoland, sampling... | reverse complement strand
GAAAAAAGAGAAGCATTTACAGATAAATTTCTAAGTGAAATTATCCAGTGTAATGCTTGTTCCGAAAAAATAGCTTTGAAAGAAAGAAAACCATTACATAATTGTAGTAATTGTGATAGATTCTTTTGCTGTAATTTTGCTGGTGCTTGCGTTGGTAGTAATTGTTCTATTAATTTTGAGGGTAGTGATCATTCCTTGAGTTATTGTAATGGATGTGTTAATATGTATCTAAAAATTAATATTCAAGATAATGGACAATGCTTATGTAAAAAATGCGAAGAATCATCTGACATACCTAATTATTATAGAGAAATATAAATTTGATAATATACTATATTTTTTTATTATATATTATATATGGATAATACACAATCTGATTTAAAAAAAGATGATTATCAATATATAAGTGTGCCAGGCAATGGAGCATGTTTATTTAATTCAGTTGCTCAGTACGTTCATTTAGATGATAGTATAATACCAAACGATGAAGGTGAAAAATACACATATAAATTATCTAATAAAGATTTAAAATCTAAAGCAAGTCAATTGAGAAAAGATTGTGTAGATTGGTTAGAAGAAAACATGGATTTTGAAATACCTATAATAAAAAGAACTATTAGAGAAGAAATAGAAGATAATGAATCCTCAAGCGATTCGGATGATTCTGATTCTGATTCTGATGATGATAAATCACCTAAAAAAAAAAAATCTTCATCTCAAACTATTAAACAATATTTAAATAATATGAGAAAAGTAGGTTCATATGGAGGACAAAATGAAATAATTGCTTTATCACATGTATTAAAAAGAAATATAGGAGTATATAAATCGAATGGAAATGGATATATAGATGCAATATTAGGATTTAATTTGGATAATAAATTACATAATAGTGATATATATTTATATCATAATGTGAATGAAGCTGAATGGGAAAATATTGGATTACATCATTATGATTTATTATATCCTATTAATAGAGCATTAATAAAAGATAAATCTGAATATGATAAATTAAAGAATAAGAGTAAACAACCAATTAAAAAGATATCTAAATCTAAATCATCCTCTAAATCTAAATCTATACAAAAATCGAAATCTAAATCTAATGATTCATCGTCTGGTATAAAATCAGCATCATCTGGACCAGTAACTAGGTCATCCTCATCATTATCTAAACAGACATCAGATGATTCATCATCTAAAGATATTGAATTAATACAAGAAGATTCTACATCAGATAAATCTAAACCTAAATCTAAATCTAAATCTAAACATAAATCTAAATCTAAATCTAAATCAGATACATATTATAAAAGTAAACCAATTATACCAGTACCTAATTCATCTACTAGTGAATCAGAATCTAAACCTAAATCTATACCTAAAACTAAACCTAAAACAGCCACTAAATCTAAATCAGAACCATCATATATTCCACCTGTGAAACCGTTGAAAAAATCATCATTTAATATATCCAGCTCGGGGAAAAAAAATCATACAAAAAGATGTGAAGATTTTAAACAAAAAAGTCCACCACCTGGTTGTGCTAATGTAGAAGGTTGTATATGGATACCAAAAATAGGTTGTTTACCAAATGATCCAGAACGGATAAAAAAAGAATTAGCAAAAAAAAATATAAAGAAATTACCAGATAAAACACCTAAAAAATCTAATAATTGTAAAACATTTAAGAAAAATAAGAAACCCAAATGTAAAGAACAATCAGATTGTAAATGGGTAGAAAAACAAGGTAAAAAGCCGGGATACTGTGATAATAATTAAGTGGATTTAAATAGGTTTTCATCATTTCCTTCATCATTTTCTTCATCATTTCCTTCATCTTCTTCATTTAAATTAATATTTATATTATTTCTTTCTAATATATCTTTATTATCTGTATCTTTAGGTATTATATCTTCAATATCACCAACTGTATCTAATGTGTCAGTTGGTGGTTTTAAAATAGTATTATCTTCAGCAGTGATCTTTTTAGGTGGTTTTATTAAATTTTTAGGTGTTTCTAATTTATTATCTTTTAATAAAGGAGTTTTATTATCAGTGTCTTTTTCTTTCTTCTCTTTTTTCTCTTTTTTCTTAGTATTATTACCTTTACCTTGAAATTCTTGTTCGATTTGCTTTCTTTTGATATCTTCAATTGCTTTACAGAATTCTTTATATGCTTCTTTTGTATGGGTTTCATGTTCTTCATATTTACCTGATAAACCAAAATATTGCCAACCTTCTGTTTTAAGTTGTTCTACTACAATTGAATAATTAAAATAATTTTTATCTAATGAAAATAATTGTAGGAATCCATTACTTATAGTTACCATTAATGATATACTCCATGAAGACCAATATGTAACTTGGTCAAAATTTTTAGGCAATTTAGTTGGATCCATTTGTCCTAATGATAAGATAGCTGGTAAAAATATACTTCCTATTGTTACTATAAATCTAAATGTATTATAATATTTTTTAGTATGATCTCTTTTTTTTTCATAATATGCTACTTCTTCAACAAATCTTGATTTGATTATATCTCTATTATCTTTTATATCTTCATCTAATTTTAATTTATCTATAATGGTAGTTATTTTTTTTGTATAATCCATTTATTTATATAAATATTTAAAAAAAATATTATAAACTAATATAAATATGTTTTATGAATTTTTAACTAAAATGAAGAATTTTTTCACTTGGTTCATTGTACCTGAAACGCATGTAGAAATATGGGACACATTGGGACCAATTTAATTATCTAATATATATAGATTTTGAAACATATTAATTATATCTAAAAATAATCCTGCGGTTGTACTTGTATAATCAACTGGATTACATAATTTACTAAACATTATTTTTTTTGTATCATAAACCATCAATAATGAAAATATAACTACTGATATATATGAAATATTTTTTTGATGTTCATTTTTATAAAATATTGCATCAATTAAATGTGATACAATAATCATAAATAATCCAAATATTATATATGGTAAATATTTATCTTTAAAGAAACTTGGAAATTGTAATGCTAATATAGTCATAAATAATAATATTATTCCTAATTGAATACATATTTTAATAAATTGATCTTTATCTATATATTTATATACTAAGCTTGATGATAATGATAGTAATAATATGAATAAAATTAATATAGAATGCTTGTAAATAAATTTACTACTTGGTCTAGATAATAATATAACTATGAACAATATAAATATAATATATAATATATGAATTAATGTATTATTAAATATATTAATATTTGTCTTTTGTAAATTAATAATAAATATTACAAATAATAATAATGATAATATTAAATATAAATAATTATTTAAGATATAATTATTACAAGTAGGTTTTCCGTTTTTGAAAGCAGTTAAATATATAATTATGATTAAAATTACTAAAGCCATATATAAAATATTTAGAGTATCCATTATATAATAATAAATATTTTTTTATAATTTATATTATATTATATAATGAGTAAAAATACTGACCAAGGAAAAGGAAAAGGAAAAGATAAATCTAATGAAATAGATAAAGTAATTTATTTAGCATCTAATGCTGTAACTCAGTGTATATCTTCTGATAGATTAGAAATTTCTAAAAATTATCCATTTATAATACTATTAACAGTATTTTATTTTACTGTATCACATTCACATAATTTAATAATGAATACAGATAAACAAGGTTGTAATGATTATATACAACAATCAAATTATGATGAATTTATTAGTTCATTTGTATATTGGATTATATCATTTATATTAATAATTATAATAAAATATAATGGTTTAAATTTAATAAATAATTTTGTTATAAATGGTGATTTTTATTCTGATAATACAAATATAGGGGATGATTACAAATCAATAATCGAAAGAGGTGTATCTATAGTTGACTATTTTATTAGTGGTATAACTAGTATTATGAATATATATTTTATATTTTTATTATTTATTACATTATATAAAATAATATCTAATTTAGTAAAATTAATACAATGTAATTCAAAAATATGTACAAAATCAGACCTATGTAAAGGGAAAGATTTATCTAAAGTTAGATATTATTCTTCTTCTGTCGCCGGTGGTCCTTGTTTTGATAAACATTTTGAAGGTAAAATAGCAGTAGAAAAAGGTTCGCCTTTAGGTGCTTTTTTTGATGGCGGAGTGGCTGACAAAGGGGCCGGTACGCCTCTGAAGAGTAATTTAACAGAAGATTTATACCCATATTCTATTAGAGAAATAATCAATTTTTGGACGTTTGGTACCGGTTCAAACTGGGGGGATTTCTTCTTATTTATATATTGTTTAATAGTATGTTGGGCAATGGTTTATTATGTATGGAAAGGTGTTAATTTTAAAACGTGGCCGGGTATTGGATCTTTACTAGCACCTTTTGTATTATTCATTCTTATTAATATGGGATACTTAATAAACGGTATGTGGAATGTAAACAGTGCAGGGGGCGCTTTTGATTGGTTTGGAGGTACCGTTGACCATATCGCCGACGATATAGAAGACATACCAGGCGATATCGACCATGATTGGAAAACTAGAAATTCAATCACCCCTGAAAATTACGTAAACCAGGCGAATGACTTATCTTATCTAAACTATTTATGATTTAATAAATAACTTATAATAAATTAATATATATATATTATATATGAATTGTTTTAGTATTAATATAAGTAATAATTATAATCCTATAAAACATAAACAATTATGGTATTATATAACTATACTAATGGTGATGACTATATATTATATTATTATAAATCTAAAATACATACAAATAATAAAACATATTTATCCTCCGTTGTTTGATTTTATAGATAAATATAACGGTTGTATTAAATCAGAAAAAGGCGATAAAAATTCAGTTAGTATATGGTATATTATTTATTTATCTATATATATAATTATATATTCTTTCACCATTTTGTATATATATATCAATATAAGTAATATGTTTAATACATTAGGAGAAGCTATATATGTATTCATTATAATGTTTGTATTTTTATTTATAATTATAAATAGAATATATTTTTATGATAAATGCTTCACCGATCCTTCAGCAGATGATAATTGTTTTAAACCTGGTTGTATTGACCCAAAACCATATTGGGATTTTGAAAAAAGTAAATGTGTATCATCTTCTACACCGACAAAACCGACAAAACCACCGAAGCCGCCGGAAAATGATGAATTTATATGGTGTTCGGACTGCGACTATAGTTCCGGCGCCACATGCATGCCGATAAAAGAATGCCACCCTGCAGAATCTCGCGGCGGTAATTGTTCCGGTTCGAATGCATCCCCGAAACCCATATGCACCCGTACACCAGCGCCTATTATACCCATACAAATTGGAGAGTCTATAAGTAATGCACAATTACAAGCGAATAAACTTAAAAAAGAAGCATCTGACAAGTTTAGCAACGCTGAAAAATTCGTATCTTCTTCCGGTCTTTTCGGGGCTAAACCGATACCAACTACAGAAGGATTTGCTTTATTAAATAATGATAAAAAAATAAATCTTAAAACTAATATAAAAGATGTAGGAAATGAATCATATAAAGCAGATACTCTTATGAAAAATTTAGAACATTATTTAATGAATATGTACTCAAAATTAGAATTAGTTGTAATGAACTAGTATGGGATAGTAGTAATACTTGATAATTAAATAATTAAAGATAATTTAAATATTATATAATAAATGTGTGGGATATTTTTTTATATGGGAAACAAATATAATTTTGAAAATCTATTGATTGATTTTAATAAAATTGTCAGTAGAGGACCAGATCAATCTAAAATTATAGATATTGATGATAAAGTATTTGGTTTCCATAGATTAGCTATTAATGATTTATCTGAAAATGGTATGCAACCATTTATTGATAATAATATTTATTTAATTTGTAATGGTGAAATTTATAATCATAATTATCTTAAAAAAGAATATGATATTACATGTAATTCTAAATCAGATTGTGAAGTGATACTTCATTTATATAAATTAGTAGGTATAGAAAAAACATGTCAACTATTAGATGGTGTATTTGCTTTTGTATTATATGATAGAAATATAGATAGATTATTTGCAGCAAGAGACCCTTATGGTGTTAGACCATTATTTATGGGTAATAATGAGGAAAAGGAATTATTTTTATCTTCTGAATTGAAATCTATATCAGATAAATGTAAAACAGTAGATCAATTTAATCATGGATCATTTATGGAATATAAAAAAAATGATATATTTATGATAAAAAAATATCATAATATTAATTTTAAAATAGATTCTTTAAGAAGTGATGAATTTATTTTAACATGTATAAAAAACAAATTAACAAAAGCAGTGAAAAAAAGATTATTATCAGATAGACCTGTAGGTGCTTTATTATCTGGAGGATTAGATAGTAGTTTAATATGTGGTATAATATGTAAAATATATAAAGAAAATAATATTAAAACACCTCTAAAAACTTTTTCAATCGGTTTAAAAGGTGCTACTGATTTAGGTTATGCTCAAATAGTAGCAGATTATATTGGTTCAGAACATCATACAATTGAATGTACTGAACAAGAATTTTTAAATGCGATACCAGAAGTTATTTATAATATTGAATCATATGATACAACAACTGTTAGAGCTAGTGTAGGTAATTATTTAGTTGCTAAATATATTAAGGAAAATACTGATATAGTAGTATTATTTAATGGTGATGGAAGTGATGAACAAAGTGGTTATTATTATTTAAGAAACGCACCTACTAAAGATGAATTTCATAAAGAATGTTTAAAATTATTAGATGAAATAAAATATTTTGACGTATTAAGATCTGATAGGAGCATATCTAGTAAATGGAGTTTAGAAGCACGTACACCATTTTTAGATAAAGAATTCGTAGAATTTTATATGACTATTGATCCTAAAAAGAAAATGTATAATGATACAATTATAGAAAAGAATTTATTAAGAAAAGCATTTTCTAATAAAAATATTATACCTGATGAAGTATTATGGAGACCTAAAGAAGCATTTTCAGATGGGTGTTCTTCTGAAAAAAGGTCTTGGCATAAAATCATTCAAGAACATGTTGATTTAATTATTCCAGATGTTGAATTTAATGATATAAAAAATTCAAATAAATATAAAATTAATCCACCCATGTTAAAAGAAAGTTATTGGTATAGAAAAATTTTCGATAGTCTTTACCCAAATCATGCGGAAATTATTCCACATTATTGGTTACCTAATTGGACGGAGGAAGTAGATCCTTCAGCTAGAGAATTAAAGTAATTATCTAATTTTTTTAGATTTTTTCTTTTTAGATTTCTTTTTAGTTTTTTTCAATTTATGTTTAGATCCTATTGTGATATGAACATCTTTAAATTTATAGTAATCACTTCTAGCAATAGAATACCCTAATAATTTTCTAATATTCCTTATTAATTCTAAATAATAATTTGGATTAATATTATAATTTACTTGGAAATCTATATTATTTTTATCATAAAGTGATAATTTTATTAAATTTAAGTGTAATTTAACATAATATGATCTATTATCACCTACATTATATGAAATATTTACAAAATCATCATCATCTAGGAAGATACTTGATGGGAAAAATATTAATTCTTGTTTTGATTCATAATTAGGTAACTGAAAGAATGGTGATATATGAGTTACTTCTTTTTTCTTTGGATTTAATATAAAAAAGAATCCTGTATATAATTTAAAGAAAAGTTTAAAATAGCTCTTATCTATTTTTGAGTATTTTGAATCATTTAATGCTGGCATTAAATATTTATTAATATCTGTATTACCTTTGTAATCTAATACACCATGACCCATGCCTAAATATTCATTCTTTTTTAATTCTAATAAATTTGTACTATTTCTTAAATGAAAATCTAATTCAGGATAACTTTCTTCTATTTTTTTGAATATTTTATCATGATAATCACATAACATTTTACATTTAAATTTCTTATCTACTTCATATATTTTTAAAGGATTTATACTATATAACATATGTAATTTATTTTTATACATAAATGATCCCCAATTCTTTTCAAAACTAGTAGATAATGCTTCACATAAATTTGTTTTATTTGTATCATAATGTAGCTTATCTAAATCTATCTTAGATATATACATATGTCTAGGCGGTTTTGAATATTTATTATTACTATTTAATTGATTAACCATTATATAAATATCATTATTATAGTAAAATAAACGAGGATCTTCAGGTCCACCTAATCGTCCACTTCTATCTTCATGTATGACAAATTCGCCTTCTTCAAACTTTTTAAATTTAAGTAATTTTCTCTTTAATAAATTTTTATTTAATATAGCTTCATCTATATCTAATATTTTTTGTTTTATTTTTTTTAATTTATTATTAAATACAGATAATATCACAAAATTAATACCATCCCATGATCTAATATTACCATACCAACCTCTACTTGCAATTAATAAATTACTTGAACCTTTAATATTTAATATACTACTATTTAAAATAGTGATTTCATCATAATTTAATAAAGGTTCTCCTCTTTTTATTTCATCACTTAAATTGATACAAGTTAAATTTAATTGATCTTCTTTAAAATTATATATCATATAATATATATTATAAATAAATTTGATTTAAAAATAAATTTGATTTAAAAATAAATTAATTATAAATGGATAAAATGACTGATACAAATACCACGCAAACACAAACTGGAGAAACAACCGAATACACTTATCCTCCCAAACACCCACTAGTACTTCAAAATATTGAAAATATGCATAGTTATAATACGAGACTTGTTGAAATTACTGAGAATTCAGATGAATATTTAAGTGATTTCTATAATGAATCACCAAATTATACTTTTAATAAAGAATATGTTAATAAATTAATTTGGTTAACATATTCGGATAAAGAAAAAAAACATATTCTTGATAAAGAATTAGAAGAATATTTCCGTTAATATTTAGTTATTTATATTATTCCCATTAATATTTAGTTATTTATATATTATTATTTTTATTATTTTTATTATTATTATTTTTATTATTATTATTTTTATTATTATTATTATTATTTTTAAAATCATTTCTTAATCTATTTACATCATATTCAACATCTGATAAATTTACATTATTATTTTCATTATTATTTTCATTATTATTTTCATTATTATTTTCATTATTATTATTTAGATTACCATTATTTTCATTATTATTATTAGATGATCCATAAATATTATCATAATTTGATAAAGAGAAATATTTAGAATCATAGTTGGATTGTTCATTATAATCTAAATATGAATTATTTATTATATCCCATGTGAAAGCACTATAAGGTAAAATGGGATTATATTTTAATAATGTAGAAAATTCAGATGGGGAATATTTCAATTCATTTACATCTAAATCTCCTTTTTCTTGTATTAATTCACTTTTATTTATAGGTGTGGGTATTATACCTAATTCTTCTTCAATTTCTTCTTCAATTTCATCTTTATTTGAATACAAAAATAAAATTACAATTATAATAATTAATATTATAATAACACATATCAATACTAATATAGCAATTTCACTTCTATCATAAATATCGTATAAATCAAACATATATATATATATATATATATATATAATATAATTATTTTATAAAATATTCAGGCCTTAATTCTTCCATATATTTGTCTGTTTTTTTATTATTTATATATTTTTCAAAATCAATACCTTCTAACATACTGGTTAAAAAATGTAAACAATAAATACCACATTCGGTAGTACCTTTTTGATGTTGTATATCATTATATAAGAAATCCATATTGACACCTTTTATAGATTTATATTGATCTTGTAATTTATCAACTAAATCCATTATTTCTTTAGGGGCTTTATCACCAATTGAATCAAAATAATATATAGAAGGATTTTTTCTACAACAAGGTTCTAATTCTGAATATAAGGCTGTCCAGTGGGAACCTGGTTCATCGTGTTCATCCATATTAAATACTATACCAATTTTATGTTTACCTTCTTTAAAATGACGATTCAAATCTATATTACATAAATCACCTGATATACATTGATTACCTCTTTTTTTATTAAAATCAACAGGTACTGGTGGTTCTGAATGAAACTCTTTATGTTTATCCATTAACCTTTTAATAGTTTCCCATAAATCTGTAGTAGTTAACCATGTATTCTTATCTTTTTTCCATTCTTGAGGCATCGTCGGTTTAAAACTACGGTCAAACAATTCTAATTCATTAGGATTTAATCTTTTTTTGATTTCTCTAATGGTCATCCAGCATTTTTCAGAACCACATTTAGACATTTCACTTATTTTTCCAGATATATTATCATGTAATTGTTGCCTTTCTGTATTTATTTGTATATTAGCATCATGATATTCATTTAATAAATTACCGATTTTTATTAATAATTTATTATCTAAACATGATACTTTATTATCACTATTTTTAGACGAACAATGATGCTTTTTAAACATATTCGATTTTCTTTTATTTGTTAATGGTTTTTTATTCTTTCTATGTTTTGTAACCATATATATTATATTTACAAAAAATTTGATTTATATTTAAAATTATAACTATAATATAAAATAAATGGATAATATTATTGAAAAGAAATCTAATGCAATTGATTCTATAAATGGATTGCTAAGTGCTTTGTGTAATTTTGAAGTATATGATAATGGTATAATCTATGAACTAAATAAGAAAAATGATATTCTTAATAAAGCAAATATGAAACTAATTGATGAAATCACAACAAAAGATAAAATTATTAGTACAGATAAGAAAACAATTTGTGATTATGAAAAACAAATTAATTCATTGTGTGTGAATGAAGTAAAAGAAGAAGAAGGTAATAAGTTTGGTATGTTGAAAGCCAAAGATAAAGAAGTTAATAATCTTAATAAAACAGTTGAATCTCTTAAAAAAGAATTAGAACTAGTTAATAGTAAATTAGAAATGGTTACAACTACAAATAATATTACTTGTGAAGTAGTTGATAATCCAGTTGAAGAATCTGTTTCAGATCCAGTTGAAGAATCAGTTGAAGATCCTGTAGATGTTGAAAATGATACTGAATCTGATGAAGAAATAAGTTATGTTACAATTAAACATAAAAAACTGAAATATTATGTTGAAAAAGATAATCCTAACTCAAAAATGTATACTATTCTACCAGATGGCGATGTAGGTGAAGAAGTAGGTGAAATGAAAGATGGTAAGAAAAAACTAAATAAATGAATAAATCTAATAGTTCCATTTAAACATTTATAATATTATTTATTAAAATTGTTTTAAATATATTGTAGTTAATTAATAATTATTCTTTAAAAATTTAATATAAAAGAACGTATTTCTACGAAGATTATTATCATATTTATTAAGATGTGTATTAGGAACAAGACTTCACGCACTCGTCTTCGCACTTAATTTGAGCATTTGCCAGTAGGTCTGCTGGATCCATATTTTCGCAAGGACAATCGTCTCTCGAATTACATCTAGCCTGAGATTGTGAGTTCATTTCAATTTTTAAAATACGGTTCGCACCCGATTTGCTCGTCAATGTCTTCGTCCGGGATCGGCTGGAAATTTCCACGAAAATACGGTTCGCACCCGATTTGCTTGTCAATGTCTTCGTCCGAATTGTATCCGCAAGAAGCAACACAGTCTACAGGAGCTGGAGGAGGGACAGATGTGGGCACCTCACCGGGTACTGCGCACCTACAATTATTGACACAGTCTACAGTAGTTGTCGAAGTTGTCGAAGAGCGTCGATCACACACTAGATCTATGGCTGTTTTTCCTTCAACAACCTTACACCCACAAACATTTTTAAGCATATTAGCTAATAGCATTCCTAAAATCAGAGCAACTATACAATACATAATTTGATCCGTTCCCATTGTTTTAATAATTATTCTTTAAAAATTTAGTAAATTGTTTATTAATATTAGTTCTAAAAAACTTTGTAAATTTAGTATTATCTTTTAAATAAAATTCTATTAGTTCAGGAAGTAAATAATTTTTTTTACATACTTCTGGAGTATGATGTAATTTATCCGCGACTTTTTGGACGCATTCTTTTAAATCTTTATCAACGGTTTCTTTATTAGAATTTAATAAATATTTTATTAATTTAATATTTGCTGACCAAGTTCTGAAATCTTTACTTGAAAAATCTCCAAATTGTTTTATATATTGATTTACATCTGTTGAAAGAATATTTACTTTTTTAGAAGTATCTTCTTTTTTATATGAAAATATTCTAGCATTTTTTTTTAATGTTTTCTTTTGTTTCTTTAAATGTTTCTTAATAGTTTTATCTTTAACTTGACATACATTCCTAACACTTTTTTTACCTATAAAATCTATAGTTACTTTATCACCACTAACTATTAAATGTTTCGATTTTAATGTACTAACTCCATATGAATTATTTTGTTTCATATATTCCTCATTACCTACTCGGAAATCACAATCCATAATTAACTTTAATATGATACAAACATGTTTTAACTTATTATCTTCTGGTAATTTAATATTTCTATTAATATCAGATAATATTTTACTATATTGTAATCCGAATAGATATAAACCATGAAATTTCTTTTTTCTCCTTTTTTCAGTGAATTTTTTATTATAAACGTATTGTGGTCTATCTTTATTATCATATCCAATAGCTAAAACTTTATCTTTTTTATTAAGATTAATTTTAACATTATCATAAGCAGGTGGTATGTAAACACCTTCAAGTGATTCATCTATATACTTCTGGTTCTTAATATGGGTCCCTCCTTTATCAAAAAAAATATAACCTTTTCCTTTATTTTTTCTAAGGATGTAATTCCTCATATATATAATATAATATATTTAAGATAAAAATTATATATATAAATAAATTTGATTTTGTTATTGAAATTTCTAATAAAAATGGATACTATTAGAGAAAATACTACTAAAATTACTGAATACTTTTATGGATTTATTATATATAGATTCTTATTATCATTTATTATATTACATTCTATACATTTTGTAACATCTATGATATATTTTGATATGTGTATGGATATATCAGTTCCAGGGTTCTTCAGAAGTATGATTAATGGACATGGACCTATTTGTCATACATTACTTACTATATGTTATTGTTCTCAAACCAATATATATACACTATTAGGATTATCTACAATTAATTCTGGAATATGCTGGGTATCAGATAAGATCATGAATAAACCTGTGAATAATTGAGATATTCTCGTTAAATTTGAGATTAAGATTAAATTTTTTTCAAAACCAAATACAATACAATTGTATAAGAAATAATTTGATATACAATGTCCGCTGCATCTAAATCCATCGCTAAAACCGCTGCCCAGAAGGGTACGATTCTATCGAAAAGTGTAGACGAGGAAAAAAGATACAAGAAATCTTCTGCGGCGCAGAAGGCTCTACAGAAACCAACACCTCTTGGTCCTCCCTCAATAAATCCTCAAGAACTCGCGGCAAAACGCCGGATAGCACGAGAACATGAGAGGTTGGCAACACTGAGTAAGCATCGTGACAAGGAAACATTTGTAACCACATTTGACCTTAGGGTTCCATGGTAACTTAAATAACTCAAAATAAACAAAAACAATATAAAACAAATAAACGAAAAAACATTATAAAAACCATTAATAGACAAAAAAGTTTTTTATCTCAGTTAAATTGATTTATCTCAGTTAAATTGATTTATCTCAGTTAAATTTGAGATTAAGATTAAATTTTTTTCAAACACAAATACAATACATTTTAATAATGTACGAAACTATCTTGACTCTCATTACCCGCAAACTTGGTTACGAACTACCATTTGAAGTACTCAAAAACATTTGCAGAAATGCTATTGTTCGCGCACCATGGTGTACACAAATACAAGAGTCACAATCTGACTTTGGATCCATTTCGCATATATTGCGTTCTACAGAACTATATGCATACAATAAGGTCCGGTTGGAACCAATGCGGCGTGCCATAGATAAATCTTTGAATGATTTTTGTGGACGCCACCTAGGGTATGGGAGGTATATCCATAAGTATACCCCAGCACATAGAAAAACCCAAGAAAATATGGATATTAAAGCATTTTGCTTGGATATGGAGCGTCAACATACTGATTCTTATATAGATATAGTTCCTCGGTTTGATGGTTGGATTACTTGCGGTAAACCTGTAGGAAAATACCGGAAGTTTGAACTAGCTGCTATGTGGCCCACTTTGTATGGCAAGGGTGGATGGTGTACGCAAAATTAAATGCATACCTACACATTTACTGAAAAACATACAAACAAATAAACGAAAAAACATTATAAAACAAATAAACGAAAAAACATTATAAAAACCATTAATAATTCCACAAAAATATTTTTTTATCTAGGTTTATACAAATAAACGTATAAATCATTTTTAAAAAATATTTCATATATAAATGATAACTTTTATAAGGAGACCTGGAAATAAATTAAAGCATCTAAAACATATAATACCTTTTATACCTGAATTTGAAGGGACTTATATTGAACCATTTGTAGGCACTGGTGCTGTATTCTTGAAACTAGAACCAACAAAATGGATAATAAATGATATAAATAAAGAATTAATGGGAATATGGAAACTTGTTCGGGATGATCCAGAATTCTTACTAGATGAAATAAATAAGATTAAATTACGTTTATTATCCCTTGATACTCCTGGTAAGATAAAATATTGTAAAGATATTACAAGTGGGATAGAAAGTGAAACGAATGAGAACTTGAAAAGTATAAAATATCATACGATGACATACTGTAGTTTTCAGAGCACTTTATCTCACTCATACTCAAACAGTGAATATTTTTTTACGGGTTTATACAAACCGTTATTTGAGTCTAATAATTGTCATGTTTTTACTGAAACTTATAAGAATAAGATAAGAAAGTTGAAACCTGTATTAGGTAATGGTTTATTACTAAATCAAGATTATAGTAAAGTATTAGAGCACGCTAAACCTGGTGATTTTGTTTTTTTAGATCCTCCCTATTTTGGAGATAAAGAGTATAAATTTATGTATAATGAAGATGAAAAGATTGATGGATGCTTCGTCGGAAAATTAATACATGAACTAGATAAATTAGATAAGAAGAATGTTAAATGGATGATGACACAAATCGATAGTGATTCTATCAGACATAATTTTAATAAGTACAAAATAATAGAACTAAAAATGAACAATGGAATATGTGATAAACTTAGGAAATGTGAACTCCTCATTATGAATTATTGACAATAACGATATTTACATAATATATAAATTTGATTTTAATAATAATATTTTTTTTATATAAATATGGATTCATTCCTTAAACAAAAAACGATTCATGCGAATGGGATATTGGAACTATTAGAAAATGCTAAAATGTCCAAGAAAGGTCATAAATCAACTACACAACCGTGCTTTATGAAAGGCGATTCTGATGATTTTAAAGCAGGTCATAATACTTTACCAGAAATACCTGATTCATTAAATAGACATTTCAAGATGTTATATGAAATAGTTGGAGATCCTGAAATAGAAATATATGTAAATGATTGGACAATCATGTCATTGAATGAAGCATTAGAGAAATATGAACATTATAAGAATGATGGACAGTCAAACATATTTGATATAGCATATGCTTATGCTGGTATGGGTCATATAGATGTATTGTCTTGTAATCTACATAATCATTTACTATTTATGAGAAGAGATGGAGGATCAAATGGATGGGATAGAGAATATAATTATTTACAAGCAAAGAATTTTGATTATAAGAAATACGAATATTTCTATTTTAATAGTTGGAGAAATAAATTGTAATAATAAATTGTAATAATAAATTGTAATAATAAATTATAATATAATATATATGTTTGTATTTGGTTCAGTTGTAAGTGGTCAAGAAGCTGTTAAAGGTTTAATGTATGTTAAAAAACCATTATGGGATAATTATGGTATGTTATTTGATATGAGTGAAAAATCTAAGATTAATTCAATGTGGATGAAAAATACATTTATTCCTTTAGATGTAATATTTTTAGATGAAGATATGAATATAGTAGGATATAAAGAAAATAATATACCGCATTCATTAAAACAGATAAAAATAAATACGCCATCTAAATATGTTTTAGAAATGAATGGTGGAACAGTAAGAAAATTTAGTCTTAAAAAAGGTGATAAAATATTTTTTATTAATTATAAATGGATAATAATTATTATATTAATATTAATTTTTATTATTTTTTATTTTAAATATTTATAATATTATAATGGATTCACCGGTAGCGAAATCAACTAAGAAAAAAGAAGAGGATGAAAAGCAAAAACAAAAGAATAAGGAAGCATCTAAATGGACATTAGAACAAGAAGAATTATTAGCAGAATGGTCGGAAAAAGCGTCATGTTATAGATGGTTACATCATCATTCAGAGAAAAGGTATAGATGTAGGAATTTTGCTTTCACTATACCAGTAATTATATTATCAACATTAACTGGTACTGCTAATTTTGCAATGGATTCATTTGTTCCTCAAGAACAAAAGAAAATGGCTATGGGAATAGTAGGTGGATTTAATATTTTTGCTGGTATAATGTCTACATTACAGAATTTCTTAAGATATGCTGAATTAATGGAAGGACATAGGTCATCTAGTGTATCTTGGTCTAAATTTAGTAGGAATATTACAGTAGAATTAGCATTAGATGAAAAAAGAAGAAAACCAGCAGGTGATTTTTTAAAAATATGCCGTGCTGAATTTGATAGATTAATTGAACAATCTCCATCAATAGATGATAAAATAATTAAACAATTTGACTATCAGTTTAAAGAAAATGATATTATTAGGCCCGAAGTATGTAATGGATTAAAGAAATGTAAAATATATAAACCATCAGAAGAAGATAAACTTACTCATATAATGGCGAATGCTGGAAATATTTTAGTAAAGAAAAAGAATAATATGAAAACAGCTAAATCATGGAAAAGGTTAGATGTCGAGAAAAATAATAATAATAATATAAAAATTGATATGGCACCACCCATACCTTTACCACCCATTACCGAAAATAATGAGAATAAAAAAACATCTGATAAACCTGATAAAGTGGATGAGCCATCTAATAATAGTGAAATCAGTTCATTTTTAGATGGGATTATAGATGATGTTGAAAAAGGACAATGATTACGTTGTTCAATAATTACCAAGTACAAGGTGGATATATATGTTTTCTATCAGAAATTAATTTACATTTTTTTAATTCTTCATATGTTATTTCATTACGATTCATTTTACTATGACAACATTTACATTTTGAATCATCATGAATATATTTTTCTTTAAACTTTTCTTCCCAATTAATTTTATCACATTCACAAATATGATCCATTATTATGCGTTTATAATATTTAAAAAATCAAATTTAATATAAATAAATGTCTAAATTAAATTATAATATGGGATATAATATAGGATCTAAGATTGGTAATAATATAGAATCAAATATGTTGAAAATGTTTGATAAATTTATAATATATACAGATGGTGCTTGTATAAATAATGGTAGGAAAAATGCTAAATGTTCAATTGGGATATATTTTTCTAATAAAAATAAATATAAAATAAATGATGTAAGTGAAATATTAAAAGTTCCTACTTCAACTAATAATATTGCTGAATTAACTGCGATAAAAACATCATTAGAATTAGTAAAATCTCATAATATAGATACACCCATATATTTATATTCTGATTCAGAATATTCATTAAATGTTTTAGAGAAATGGTATCCTGCGTGGACAGATTCACAAAAAAAAACTAGGAAAAATATTCAGTTGATTGATGAAACATATAAATTGTATAAAGAATTAAATCCTACAATGACGCATGTCAGATCACATACAGGTAATACAGATGAACATTCTTTAGGAAATGAGAAAGCGGATAAATTAGCAACCGACGCATTGAATAAATTTGAGAATAAGACAGAAGATATATTAAAATACTTTCAATAATGGATAATCTTTCAAAAGAACAACTCCTACTTCTTCAAGACAATCTTTCATACTCTGTCTATGAAGAATTTATGAGTATGTTTCCTAAATATGAAGTACTACCGAATGATTCAGAATCATTCTGTAAAAAGATTGTTTCTATGATGAAAGAACACGATTACTGGGGTGAGATAACTGGTTGGGGAGAAAATAGGAAATATATTAGGATCGATAATAATAAAGATAGAATTATAAAGCAATTAAGTTATTATATGGGTTTACCTTCTGAGGAATTTGTTTACTGGATGGATAAAACGACGACGGATGATACATTTTTAGAAGAAAATATGCTTGCTGTAGAAGATTAGTTACAATTTAATTATATAATTTTTTTTTTTCTATATAAATTATATAATGACTGAATCAATTCCTACAGAAGGATTTGACCCCATATCTTTAGATAAAGTTAAATTAAAAGAGTGGTTAAAGGATGATGCGGAAAATATAGTTATATTTTTAGATGAATCTATTAAACATAAAGATAAAGATAAAGTGAAAATATTATGCTTAAAAAAGAGTTATTTTTTAAATCCTCATATGAATGATATATATAAGGAATGTATCATAGAAAATAATGCGTTGATGGTGAAAGAAACATATGAAAAACCTATAGATTTCAGAAATATTGGTTTTTATATGAATAAATATTTAATGATAGATAACAAAGAATTCATAAAAACTTTAAAAAAAGGAAGAGTTTTTGATTTAAAAGAGGAGGTATTAATAAATCACATAGCAAAAGGATATAGAAATATATTGGAAAATCCTAAATTAACAGTATCTCTGCGTGCAAAGTATCAGAAACTACTACAAAAATATGTCAAAAAAGGTAAAGGTGTAGAGTTTATTAGTCAAGAAGCATTAGAATTATCACAAATTGGTTTAAAACCTGATAATATGCAGATACAAAAGGAACAAATCTGGACACTATATCCTAAAACACATCCGGCACCAGGAACTAAATTTATCGTAAATGGCACCATAACGTATGGGTGGCTACCTAAGGACAAAAAAAAATATACAGGTGTTCAATTCCCACCTGTATCAGATGATCAACTTGGAAAGATGATACATATAGATGTATATACGAATGTAAGTGCCGATAAAGAAAATATCCCATATAAAGACCAAGTATATTTTAATGATGTCATAGCAACTTCTTTATATGACTATTCATTTCAATGGGATGGGGCAATAAATAGGTATCTCAGACAAGGTGAAGAATATTTTAATTCATCCATATATAAACAATTTTCTTTCAGATTCGGTGACCCAGATTTTAAAGAGGACCGTGAGAATATGCAAAATCACATTGCTCTCTACAAGGATCTGCAGTATGCAACATTGACCTCGCACGTCCAGAGTTTTACTAATCAACTAAATAAAATGTTGGACTACTACAAAATAGAATATGATAAAAAAACTGTTAAAAAGGCAGAAGACTTAGTAAAACTATTACCACGTATTTTAACGAAGATGGATAAAGAGAACTTTGAACTTGGTAAGAAAAATGTTAAGGATCATATTTTACATATAGATAAATGTTTCATGGAACATGCTCCTAGAGTTACAACAGCAATGTCTAATAGATATTATTATAGAGGAATGGACCGAACATATGAAGGTCAAATGGATCAATTATATGAAGAATTTGTTGTGAAAAATTTTCAGTCTGTATCAGAATCCACAAGTGTAGCAGAGGGTTTTGGAATTCAGGGAGTGGATACAAAAGAAGATGGTACAAGGTGTTGTTTTTATAGAATAAAACTACAAAAAGGAATGCCTTACATTAATATGATTAATACAACACAATTCCAACATGAATCTGAAATATTGCTTCCCAGAAATATTAAGTTCAAATTAAAAAAAATTACAGAAAAAGAAGAAGTGATACCTGGTTATAAATATCCACCACCGAATGAACATATGTCAATTCCAGAAAAACGTTTTAAATATAATATATATGATATGTTTGTATCAATGATTAATAAAGATCAATTTAAAATGGATACTGGTTGTAATAATTATGGTATAGTTACATTATCATTGAAAGATTATAAAATGCATCACTCCACAACTTCAAAATCTTCTATTAATAAAAAATTAGATCCTATAGTACATAAAATTAAATTACCAAGATGCCCCAATGGACAAAGAAGAAATAAAAAATCAGGTAAATGTACTAAAAATTTAACTAAAAAGAATGTAACAAAAACAAAAAGAAAACCAGTTAAATATTTAAAAACTAAGAAAAGATGTGGATTATATAGGCAAAAAAGTCCATCACCTGGATGTGCTGGTGTAGATGGATGTAAATGGATACCTAAAATAGGTTGTTTGAAAAATGATCCTAAAATAATTCAAAAAGAAATTGATAAGAAAAAAAATAAGGATAAAAATAAGAAAAAATAAATATCTAAGCAATCATTTCTGCTTTAATAGTAGGGTAATGATTATATCTTTCTAATATAAAATTATTTTCATCTATATTATTTATATCTGTAATTTTTTCTTGTAAACGTAATTTAGGAAATTCATGAGGAACTCTTTGAAATTGTTCATTAATAGCATCTAAATGATTCATATATATATGAGCATCACCTAATACATGATTCAAATATCTTGGTGTATATCCTGTAATAGAACCTATAATATGTAATAATATTGAATAACTAGCAATGTTAAATGGTACGCCTAAAAACATATCACCCGAACGCTGGTAAAGTTGTGCGTCAATATATTCTCCATCAATATTGAATTGTATCATGACATGACAAGGTGGTAAAGCCATTTTAGGTATATCCACTGGATTCCATGCTGATAGAATTATTCTTCTACTAGTAGGATCATTTTTAATCATATCAATTACATTTTGTAGTTGATCCACACCTTCTTCTTGTAAATAGGATTTTCTTTTATCATAATATTCTGCACCAAATCTTCTCCATTGAAAACCATATACTGGTCCTAATTCGCCTTCTTCATAATTTAATCCTTGTTTACTTAAAAATTCCTTAGATGCATTAGCATCCCATATATGTACATTTTTATCATTTAATTCTTTATTAGATGTTGATCCTTTTATGAACCATAATAATTCTCTAAGAACAGTTTTAAATGGAATACGTTTAGTTGTTAATAAAGGAAAACCTTTTCTTAAATCAAATACCATTTTTTCACCAAATGACGATATTACTTTAGAATTTCGAGAATCTTTTATATTATTTCTATAAAGTATATTTCTCATTAAATCTAAATATTGTTTTTCATCATAATTTATATTATTTATATTTTGATACATATTTATTTGAATACCATGTAATTCATCTATACTATTAAAATATTCTTTAATATTTTTATTTAAATTTATATTAGAATCATCTATATAATTATAAGTTATTTTTGAGAATAAGTTATCTGTATTAATTTTGAAATTTAATTTTGAACAATTTATCTCAAAGTTATCCAACAATTCTGTATTGAAACTATAATTAATAAATGTTTCATATATTATATCTAAATTACTATGATAATTATCATAAACATAATTATATAATTGTGATCCACCTATAATGAACTTTTTCCCCATCATATTTTTACTAATTTCAGCATTTTTAAGAAAATGATAGCATTTTTCAAATGATTTAAATACTAAAAATATACCAGTATCATCTATACCATTAAATTCATCATAATGATTTTCTGTAATTATTATATTAATACGATTATCTAATGGTCTATATCTTTCAGGAATAGATTTCCATGTATTATATCCCATAATTACAATATTTTTATGATCTTTAATATATTCTTGAGTAGTGATATTTTTAAAATGTTTCATATCTTCTGGTATAGTAAATAATAATTCATTATTTATACCGATTAAATTTTGAGTATTTTTACAGTAAATAAGATTTAATTTCATTTGTATTGTTGTATTTATTATAAATATATTTTTATATATTATCAAATTTATTTATTTATTATATATATATATATATGGATAATAACAATAGTAATACAAATACTATTTTAGCTGTATTAACTTGTGTAGTAATATTTTTCTTACTATTTGAAATATTTGTTAATACTCAAAATGTAAATAAAGTACCTGATCCACCACCGCCTGTACAAGCACCTCCACCTCCACCTCCACCTCCACCTCCACCACCTACCGTACAGAAACAGAATGTAGTAGTGGAAATAACGGCACCACAAGCACC
>Ga0209632_10001630_pt1 | contig 22533 bp, 27 predicted proteins | sample COG_10_FD_184754 | JGI IMG/M metagenome (GOLD analysis project Ga0209632, IMG submission 184754) | Pelagic Microbial community sample from North Sea - COGITO 998_met_10 (SPAdes) (version 2) | ecosystem: Environmental > Aquatic > Marine > Neritic zone/Coastal water | place: Helgoland, sampling... | reverse complement strand
CCATCACCACCATCCGGTCCACCGTACTCCACAAACTTCTCCCTTCTAAAATGTGCTGAGCCAGAACCACCATTCCCTGCTTTAATATAGATTTTTGCTTGATCTAAAAATTTCATTATGGATATATTATAAATAACTAAAGTTATTTATAAATCTAACTTGGGATTACAGAAACAAAGGTTCTGTTTAATTTTGATTTTTTAAACTTTACTTTTCCTCTTATAACAGAAAAAATTGTATGATCTTTGCCCATTCCAACATTTTCACCTGGGTGAATCTTTGTTCCTCTTTGTCTAACAATTATATTTCCAGGAATAACTATTTGATCACCATATTTTTTAACGCCTAACCGTCTTCCTTTACTATCTCGGCCGTTTTTGGATGATCCACCTGCTTTTTTTGTTGCCATTTAATTTCCTATTTTTTTACACTTTTTTTTATATCTTTTTTGACAGCATCTTTTTTAAGAGCTTTCTTAGGCTCAGATACTTTAGCTTCATCTATAGTCTTACCATCTTTAGATAGTATTTTTGTAATTTGTATTTTTGAATGTCTTTGTCTATGCCCATTTTTTTTTCTTGAGTGTTTTCTTCTTCTTTTATGAAATATTAAAATCGTCCTATCTTTTACATTGTCTAAAAGTTTTGCCTCTACAACAGCCCCTTCAATATTAGGGTTGCCTACCTCTGTATTCTTATCATCGTTTAGAAGTAAAACATTTTTAAATTTAATTATTTTGCCTTTTTCAGCATCTAATTTTTCAATTTCGAGTATTTTACTTGCAGAAACTTTGTATTGTTTTCCACCTGTTTCAATAATAGCAAATGACATAAATAGTTTTCCTTTAAATCTAGGGCAATATAGCTTGCAGAACTATCAAGTCAAGATGTATGAAGCTAAAAATTATCTTTTAAATCACGTAATTTAACAAAAATTTCTTGATCTGAAGAATTTTTTAAATTTAAAGCATCTTTAACTGATTGTTCATTACATCTTAAAAATATATTGGTTTTTAACTCTTCCTCAATTGACGAAGGTATAGTTATAGTATTGGAATTTACCCATTCACTTTTTTTTTTCAAGATTTTATTATTTCGATCATACGTAAGACAGAAATTTAAATTTTTTTTAGTATACTCATGGCCACAATATATTTTTGTATCAACAGGTAAATTTTTTAATTTATTTAGAGAGTTAAACATTTGTTCATAGGTTCCTTCAAAAATTCTTCCACATCCTAAAGAAAAAAGAGTATCACCAGTAAATACAATTTTTTCTTTTTCTAAGTAAAATGCAATATGTCCTTTTGTATGACCAGGTATAAAAATTACCAAAAAATTTAAATTTCCAATTTTAAAACTTTGATTATCTTTTAAAGATTCATCTATACAGGGAATACGATCTTTATCACCTTCAAATCCTAATACAGTAGAATTATATTTTTTTTTAAGTTTCTCATTTCCACCCACGTGATCATAATGATGATGTGTATTTAATATATAGTCTAGTTTTTTATATTTTTTTCTAATTAATACGTCACAAGGCTCAAACTCTGAAGGATCAATAATAGCAACAATGTTACTTTTTTCTTCATGAACTAAATAGCTATAATTGTCATTTAAACAAGAAATTATTTCAATATTCATTTTTACCCAATTAAAAAAATCCCCACTTTAGAAAAAAAATTTTTTAATTCTAAATTACTTTTATTAATTAATGAGATTTTGTCTTCATTTAACCCAATAACTTTTCTAATGTTTATATGTTGACTATCACAATAATTAAAAAGATCTTTAATTGTGCACATGTGTAAGTTGGGAGTGTTATACCATTTATTAGGTAAAGTTTTAGTTACTGGCATTTTACCAAAAAATAATAAACTGGTTCGTACTTTCCAATAGCCAAAATTTGGAATAGAAACAATTACAGATTTTCCAATTCTTAATAATTCTTTTAATACTTTTTCAGGATTATAGAATGCTTGAAGAGTTTGACTAAGAACAACGTAATCAAAAGATTGGGCAGGAAATTGATAAAGTTCTGTTTCTGCATTTCCTTGAATTACTGGCAGTCCTTTATAAATACATTCTTGCACATTTTGTTTTCCAAGTTCTAATCCACGAACTTCTATATTTTTCTCTTTTACCAGAAGGTTCATCAAAGACCCATCTCCACAACCTACATCCAACACTCTTGTATTGTCAGGCAATAAATCCGCAATTACTTTAAATTCTTTTTTCATTTTTAAATTTTTCATACATCGAGTCTATAAACCCCTTTAATGTTTTTAAAAATTCTGATTCATTAACTAAGAAAGAATCATGACCTTTATCTGTTATAATTTCTGAATAAGAGACATCTGCACCTGAAGCGTTTAGAGCAATAACAATATCTTTATTTTCTTTTGTCGTATAAAGCCAATCAGATGAAAATGAAATGACTAAAAATTTTGTTTTTTGGTTTTTAAAAGCTTCTACAAGCCCTCCTTTAAATTGCTTAGATAGATCAAAGTAGTCCATTGCTCTTGTAATGTATAAAATTGAATTAGCATCAAATCTTTCAACAAAGGAATTACCCTGGTGTCTTAAATAACTCTCCACTTGAAAGTCTGCATTAAAACTAAATTCGTAATCTGCTTTTTCTTGGAGCTTTCTACCAAATCTTTCTTGCATACCTTGTTCTGATAAATAGCTTATATGGCCAACCATCCTTGCAACTGCAAGACCATTTTTTGGCTGAGTATTTTTAAGAAAGTATTTTCCGTTATCCCAAACTGGATCAGCCATTATTGCCTGACGAGCTAATTCATTTAGAGCAATATTTTGAGCACTATGACTTGCACTGCAAGCAATAGGTATTGCTGAAAAAGTTTTATCAGGAAAAGTTGCACAAAATTGTAATAGTTGCATTCCACCCATTGATCCACCAGTAGCACATAAAAGTTTTTTGATACCAAGATACTCTAGAAGAGACTCTTGAGCTCTAACCATGTCTTTAATAGTTATTACAGGAAAATCTAATCCATAAGGCTGACTCGTTTCTTTGTTTGTACCACCCGGACCCCAAGAACCCATGCATCCCCCAATAACATTTGCACAAATCACAAAGTATTTATCTGTATCAATTGGTTTACCAGGACCAACAGCTGTAACCCACCAACCTTCTTTGTTTGTAACAGGATTAGTTTCAGCTACAAATTGATCGCCAGTTAAAGCATGAAAAACTAAAATTGCGTTGTTTTTATTTTCGTTAAGCTTCCCGTATGTCTCATAAGCAAGAGGAAAACTATTAACAGTTTTTCCACAATCAAGTTTAAGTGGTTTTGAAACGCTAATTTTTTTTATATCTTCAATTTTTTTATTCATCCAAAAAAAAAGCCCAGCTAAACTGGGCGTTCTCCCTTTTTAGCTATATTTATTATGCGCTAGCAATATGGTTAAATCAGCGCGAGTAATGTTTACTAAATCATCACAAACTTGTCAATTTTATATAAGATAAAGACTTATAGAAAAACGCATATAATTTAGATATTACAATAAAATGAAGCTACCTAAACCAAATAATATACAAGCTGAAAAGTACATACCTGGAAAGAGCTTGTTTAAAAAAAAATTAGCCAAAATAAAATTATCGGCCAACGAGTCTGCGCTTGGACCTAGTCCAAAAGCAAAAAAGGAATATATTAAAGTATCAAAAAGCTTCGCAAGGTACCCCGACTCTAACGGAACGTTCTTAAGAGAAACTTTATCTTATAAATTTAAAATAGAAAAAAATAGAATTATCCTAGGTTCAGGGTCTGACCAGATTTTTGAGTTAATTTGCAAATCATACTTAAAAAAAGGTGACGAAGTAATTGTGCCTAAATATAGTTTTATCATCTACAGAATTTATAGCAAGATGAATGGAGCAAAAGTTATTTTTTCTAAAGAAAATAATTTCACTGCTTCAGTATCAGATATTATAAAAAGAGTTACTAGAAAAACAAAAATTGTTTTTTTAGCTAATCCAAATAACCCAACTGGAACTTATATAAATAAAAAAGATTTATTATTCCTGAGAAAAAAATTAAGAAGTGATATTTTGTTAGTGGTAGATGATGCATATTTTGAATATGTAAAGCAAAAAGATTATGTTCCAGCTTTAAAACTTTTTTCGAATTATAAAAATGTTATAGTGACAAGAACATTTTCAAAAATCTATGGATTAGCTGGTCTACGTGTAGGGTGGGGATATGGACCAAAAGAAATTATTGATGTGTTGAATAAAATTAAACCACCTTTTAATGTGAACAGGGCAGCTTTATCTGCTGCATCTGCAGCAGTAAAAGACAACGCTTGGTTAAAAAAAGAAATAAAGCACGTTAATAATTGGAATAAAAAGATGTTTAATGAATTTAAAAGTATGAAAATTGAAACTAATAAGAGCTTTAGTAATTTTTTATTAGTTCATTTTAATAAAGTAAAAATTAAATCATCAAAAGTTTTTAAACTTTTAGCTAAAGCAGGAATTTTAGTTCGTAAAATGGATGTTTATGGTATTAAGAATTCATTAAGAATTACAATTGGAAAAAGTAAAGAAAATAGAAAATTAATTTTAAAAATGAAAAAGATATTAAATGTTTAATAAAATTAGTATAATTGGGTGTGGTTTAATTGGATCTTCTATCTTGAGAGCTGTAGAAGAAAAAAAATTAGCATCTAAAATAAGTGCTTACGACAAATCACCTCGTGTAACTGATTACTTGAAAAAAAATTTTTCAGTAGAAATTTGCAATAACATTTCTGATGTAGTCAAGGATTCTGATTTAGTAGTAATTGCTTCACCATTGAGTAGCTACAAAGAAATATTACTTTCTATTCAATCTAACCTGAAAGAACATGTAATTTTAACAGACACAGGCTCTGCAAAAAAAGAAGTTAATAAAATTATTGGTAGCCTGAGTCTTAAAAATGTAAATTGGATAGCTTCACATCCTATAGCCGGAACCGAATACAGTGGACCGGAGGCAGGTTTTGCAAGTTTATTTAAAAATAGATGGTGTATTATATCTGCTGATGAAAAAACTCCTGAAGATAAAATAAAAGCTTTAGAGAACTTTTGGAATAAGCTCGGCAGTAAGACTAAATTAATGACCTTTGAAGATCATGATTATGTCTTATCTCTTACAAGTCATTTACCGCATGCAGTAGCTTACAGTATTGTAAAAACTGCAATAAACAACGAAGACAAATTTAAAGATGATGTTATTCAATACAGTGCAGGTGGTCTAAGAGATTTTACAAGAATAGCAGCATCAGACCCATTAATGTGGAAAGATATATTTATTGATAATAGTGAAAACATCTTAAAAGTTTTAGACAACTACTCTAAAAATCTTAATGAAATTAAAGATGCTATAAAAAATAAGGATAGTAAAAAACTTTTAGAAATTTTTTCTTCAACTAAAAAAGTAAGAAAAGAAATTATCGAAGCTGGACAGGATACTGACAAGCCAGGTTTTGGAAGAAAATAATCAAGGGCGAGTTTCAAATTTTTTAATTTCAGTATAGATCTTATTTTCTACATCTTTAACAAATTCTTCGTTACCTTTACCTGATATAATTGGTTCTAAAAATGAAATGTGAATATCACCTGGATATTTCATAAAACTATTTTTCGGCCAAACCTTTCCAGTGTTCAAAGCTACGGGAATACAAGGTAAATCCAGAGCTTTATAAATTCTACCAACTCCTTTTTTAAACGGTGGCCGCTCATTAAGTTTTACTCTTGTTCCTTGCGGGAATATTAAAAGAGGTCTTTTATACTTTTCAATTTTTTCTTTAACTTTGTCAAAAAAATTTAAATTTTCTTTGGTTGTTGTTTCTCTAATAATTGCTATTGAATCTATTTTTCTTAAGTACCAACCAAACAATGGAATATTAAGAAGTTCTTTTTTTAAAATGAAGATTGGACCATTTAAAGGTATCTGAAGAGCAAAAGTTTCAAACATTGATTGATGTGCAGAGGCAACAAAAAAATTATCCACTTTTTTTAAATTTTCAATTCCATGAAATATTACTTTTGTATTTAAGATAAGTCTTAAAATGAGAACTATATATTTTGCAGATAATCTACCAAAAAATATTGTAAATTTACTTGGTAAAACTAATGTTGGTATGGCTAAAATAAAAATTGTTATAAGGCCAGCGAATAAAAAAATATTAAAGATTAATGATCTAATAAGCTGCATTAAGAATTAATCAATTTTAGTAAATTTTGCTTCTTCCTAATATATCTAGATTTATTTTTATTGATTAAAATTTCAGCAATTAATGGTCTTGTATTATAATTTGAAGATAAAGATGAGCCATAAGCCCCAACATTAGTGATAGCGACAAACTCATTTTCATTTATTTTTTGATAGCTATTATAAACTCCAAATTTACAAGTGCTCTCACATATTGGTCCAACAAATTCTATTTTACCTCTCATTTTTGATGAATTTTTAGAAATTGGAATAATTTTATGAAAAGCTTCATATAAAGCTGGGCGCATAAAATCATTCATACCAGCATCCAATATTATAAAGTTTTTATTAGCTCCTTTTTTAATAAATTGTATTTTACTAATTAGGAGACCAGTATTTCCAATAATAGATCTTCCTGGCTCAAAAATTATTTTACAATTTAATTTTTTAGCAAAATTTTCTACTAGTTTTGAATATTTGTTTAAATTAATTGGTTTTTCTTTATCGGTATAATTTATACCAAAACCACCACCCAAATCGACATATTTTAAATTTAGTTTTAATTCTTTAATCAATTCACTCATCACATTAAGTGTTTTTTTGAAAGGTGTATCGTTTAAGATTTGACTGCCGATATGAACACTTAAAGCATCTAATTTGATATATTTAAAAGATTTAATCGTTTTAAGAAAAGCCTTAAAACTTTTTATTGATAGTCCAAATTTATTCTCAGCTTTACCAGTTGATATATTTTTATGTGTTTTTGCATCAACATTGGGATTTAATCTAAATCCAATTGAAATTTTTTTTCTTAATTTTTTAGCTAAATCGTTTACTAATTTTGCCTCACTTTCAGACTCACAATTGATTAATAAAATTTTTTTGTTGATCGCAATTTTCAACTCTTCCTCAGTTTTACCAACTCCAGAAAAAACAATTTTATTTGGTTTGATGCCGGCTTTTAGAGCTTTTAAAAGTTCACCCCCTGAAACTACATCAGCTCCCGCACCTAATTTACCAAGTATTTTAAGTATATTTACATTACTATTAGATTTTGCTGCAAAGCAAATTAAAGGGTTAGTTTTTTTAAATGTATTTGCAAACTTTAAAAAATTCAAAACAATTTGATTTTCCGAATAAATATAGAAGGGTGTTTTATTTTTTTTTAAAAAATTTTTGATTGATAATCTCTCAACAAATAAATTTTTACTAACATATCTTAAATTTTGCATTTGATTATGAAGTTATTTTTATCTGATCTATTTTACCTTGGTATTTAGGTTCAGATTTTTTCCCGCAATTAGTTAAAATAAAAATTATTAAGAAAAAAGAGGTTAAAAGTTTCATTTAATTTCCTTTTTGTATTTTTTTAACATTGATTTAACATTAAATACAGATGTTCCTCCATGAGATTTTTTCATATTCATAGAATTCTTTACATCGAATACTTTTAAAACACTTTTATCCAAATTTTTATGAAATCTTCTGATTTCCTCCAAATTTAGTTCAGACAACAATTTTTTACTTTTTTCTGCGTAATTAACTAGCTTTGCAGAAGTAGCGTAAGCCTCTCTAAAAGATAAATTCTTATGTTTAACAAGGTAGTCTGCAAAATCAGTAGCTGTTGTATAGCCTTGATTAGCCATAAAAAGCATATTTGTTTTATTTGCATTTACAGAATTAATTAACTCAGCGCTCATGGTTAAAGTATTTTTTAAAGTATCATATCCATCAAAAACTAATTCTTTATCATCCTGCATATCTTTAAAGTAAGACATAGGAAGACCCTTCATTATTGTTAACATAGCATTCAACTTTCCATAACTTATTCCAACTTTACCTCTTATTAATTCTGCGGGGTCAGGATTTTTTTTTTGGGGCATAATAGAAGACCCTGTAAGCATACTATCTTTAAATGAAATTAAATTGAAAGCATCAGAATTATAAATAATAAAATCTTCTGCTAATCTAGACAGATGCATTGCACAAACAGCAGAGGCATATAAAAAATCAATTACAAAATCTCTATCTGATACTGCATCAATAGAATTATCTGTTGATTTTTTAAAACCAAGTTTTTTTGCAGTATAATTTCTATCTATTTTATATGATGTACCGGAAAGTGCTGCTGATCCAAGCGGACACTCATCTAAAAGTTTCAGATTATTTTCAAATCTTTTTTTGTCTCTCTTTAGCATTTCATAGTAAGATAAAAGATAGTGAGCAAAAGAGATAGGCTGTGCATTTTTTAAATGTGTCAAACCAGGCATAATAGTATCAGTATTTTTTTCAGCTTTTTTAATTAAATTTTTCATTACTAAAGAAATATCTTTCAAAGTTTCTTTTGATGCTTCTTTAATCCATAATTTAAAATCAGTTACTACCTGATCGTTTCTCGATCTTGCAGTGTGTAGAAATCCAGCTGAAGAGCCAATAATTTCAAATAATGCTTTTTCAATGTTTAAGTGAATATCTTCAAATTTTTCTTTAAATTCAAAATTACCTTTTTCTATCCTAACTTTAATCTTGTTAAGTCCATTTATAATTTTGTTACCATCCTCATTTTTGATGATTTTTTGCTTCATAAGCATTTGTGCATGCACAATCGACGCAGCTATATCTTGCTTATAAAGTCTCTTATCAATATGAATAGAAGACCCTATTTTTTGAAAAGTAGGAGATATCTTGTTTTTAAATCTATTAGACCAAATTGTTTTATTTTTATTTTTCATTTTACTGTGTTAATTCTAATTTAAATTAATATGAAAATTAGTAAATCTTTTAAAATCTATATTCACATAATATTTGTATTTTTAATCAGCAAAAACCTTTTAGCTGCTGAGGATTTTTCTAAGAATATAGTTATTCATGAAAAACCACTTATTATTAAGGAACTTAAATTTAAAGATTTTAATCTTCAGGATGTTGATTTAACGAACAAAAAAGGCAACATCATGATAATTAATTTCTGGGCATCTTGGTGCCTACCTTGCAAGAGGGAAATGCCTTCACTTGAAAAATTAGCCCAAAAGTACCCAGAAATAAAAGTTTATGCAATAAATATGGAAAAACCTAATAAACTTAGAACAGGAGATTTTTTTAAAAGCTTAGGTATCACAAGTTTGGATATCTATTTTGATCCAGATTTTAAATTAGTTAAAACTTTCAAAATGCGTGGTTTGCCTACGAGCATATTAATAGATAAAGATGGAAGAGAGTTTGGAAGAGTGGTTGGAGAAGTGGATTTTAAAAGTGAAGAATTTATTAAACTCTTAAGAAAATATATTTAATTTTTAAAAAAGTAGGCCATTAAAACCAAGACAATAATGGCAATGAATTGAAGAAGAACTCTAAGCTGCATTAATTTATTAGAATATTTTTTACTAGTATTTCCACCCTTAAATAAAGTATAAATACCCATTACTAAAACTATGGCTACTGCACCTAATAAAGTAAAACCAACAAAGTTAAATATAAATTCATTCATAATTTATTAATTATCATGAGCTATTCATTAAATACAATTATTTTACAACCATTATCTAAGGAAAAACCTAAAAGTGCTGTTATACTTTGCCACGGCTATGGTGGTGATGGAAAAGATATTTCAATCCTTGCAAATTATTGGAGAGCACATTTACCACACACAATATTTATTTGTCCTGATGCTCCAGAAAAATGTGCAGCAAGTCCATCAGGATTTCAATGGTTCGATTTGATGGATCAAACTCCAGATCAAGTTTTATCAAAATCTTTAGTTGCAGAAAATAAATTGAATACACTTATAGATGAAGTTAAAGATAAAAATAACTTACCAGCAAATCAAATTGTAATTGGTGGTTTTAGTCAAGGATGTATGATTAGTTTACAGACAGGAATTAAACGAAAAGACACAATTAATTCAATAGTTGGTTATTCTGGTCGAATTATAGACACAGAACACTTAGGTAAAAATATTATTTCAAAGCCTAATATTATTTTAATGCATGGAGACATAGATCAAATAGTTCCAATAAATTCATTACTAGAGGCTAAAGATTTTTTTATTAAAAATAATTATAAAATAGAATCTAAAATCTTTAAAAATTGTGAACACCATATACCATCAGAGGGATCAAGTTTAGGCTTACAATTTATAAAAAAACATTTAATTTAGTTTTTTAACCACCTGCAACAGAATTATAACTTGATATAATTTTCTGTTTCAGTTAGTTTTTGGAATGATAATTTCTTCAGTAGATAAAGTTCCATTGGAAAAGTGTCCAGCACTAGTTCTCAACGCTGATTTTAGGCCTTTAAGTTATTATCCTCTTTCAATTTGGTGCTGGCAAGACGCAGTAAAATCTGTTTTTTTAAATCGAGTAAGCATTGTATCAAATTATAAAAGAAAAATTAGAAGTCCATCTTTTGAAATGAATTTACCAAGTGTTATTGCACTAAAAAATTTTATTCAACCTTCAAAGAATCCTAACTTTACTAGATTTAATGTTTTTTTGAGAGATAAGTTTGCATGTCAGTATTGTGGAGATAGAAAAGATTTAACATTCGATCACTTATTGCCTAAATCAAAAGGTGGCCTCACAGACTGGAATAACGTTGTTACAGCTTGCTCAAGCTGTAACGTAAGAAAAGGTGGCAAGCTATATGAGCATTGTGATCTTAAATTAGCAAATAAGCCTTACGCGCCAACAGTCGAAGATCTACATAGGAACGGAAGAAATTTTCCTCCAAATTTTCTTCATGAAAGTTGGATGGATTATTTGTATTGGGATATAGAATTAGAGCCTTAGTCAGATCTTTTCAGATATTGTAATAGCTATACGAGATGAAGTTTTAATAACTTTGTCCAACAAATTGTACAATCCTTTTTTTGTTGCTCCATTATCGTAAGCAATATCTTTATGATGCAATTCATCTTCTCTAAATTTGATTATTTTTTCTTTAAGATCTTTTTCATCTTCTTCTAATTTATAAGTTTGGTTTTTATAGTGATCTCCAATAACTTCTTCAACAGAAGCAGTACAAAGCATAGCTGCCTTTTCACCCAGCATCGCCGTTCCAAAACCAAGAGTAACTCCCATTAAATCCCAAAGTGGTAAAAATTTAGTGGGCACGATATTTCTTTTTTTAATTTCATTATTAAAAAAATCATAATGTTCCTTTTCATGCTCCTTCATTTCTTCAATTGTTTTCTTTAAATATTCATTTTGTTTAAATGTTTTAAGTGCTAGAAGCTGCCCCTCATAAATTTTGATAGCACCTCTCTCACCAGCGTGGTCGACTCTGATGATCTCTTCTAATATTTTTTTATTTGTTTTTGTCATAATTAATTACAATTTTAAGCATTATAACACTTATAAAAATAGATATAATTGTATTAAATGTAGCAAGAGAAAACCCTAATACTCTGAAAGTTACATCTTTACAGCTTACTATTTCTTTTTCTAATTGCTTCAAAAGATCTTTTGTAGATACTGCTGTTTTATTGCCATCAAGATCGCAGACTAGGGATTCGTTAAAAAAACCCTGTTCTATTCCAAAGTGATAAAAGGAAACAACCGCACCAAAAACAAAGAATAACCCCACGACTAAAGCAATAAGCTTTTCATGTTTATTGAGAAAAAAAATTAAAGAAATAAGAATGACTGCAGCAAAATAGGGTATACGTTCAATTAAACACAAATTACATGGCTGATGACCTAAAAAATATTGAATAAAGTAAGCAGTAATTAAGGCAAATAAACTAAATATTAAAATTATGTTTAAAGTAAATTTGTTTTTAATAGTAATCATTATTTAAATAGTAAATATAAAATTGTTGCTATTGTTAAAATTATAATTCCACCAATTGTAAACCATAGTGCGCCTTTTTTTTCTATAAATTCACCAAATTTATTTCCAAATAATGAAGTAAAATAAGCAACAAGAAAAAATCTTAATCCTCGCGTAAAAAGACAAATAAAGAAAAATACAATAACATTAAAACCTATGATTCCACTTGTGATAGTAAAAACTTTAAAAGGCAAAGGAGTAAATCCTGCTAAAAACATTATGCCTAACCAAAGAAAAAAACCACCTTTAGATGACATCTTATCTTGAACCTCAAATACTTTTTCTTCATATCCATATAATTCAATTACAACCATAGAAAAATCGAGAAAAAATACTCCAAGCATATATCCAAACAAACCACCAAGAACAGAAAAAATTGTAGCAATTAAAAAAATTTTTAAATAATCTTCTTTTTTAGCAACTACCATTGGTACAATCATTAAGTCTGGTGGCACTGGAAAGAAGAAGCTTTCAATAAATGCCACAAAACCAAGTAATGGCTTTGAAAATTTATGTCTAGCAAGCCGAACACATTTATCGTATAAATTTTTTAACATTATGAATTTAAAATGCACAATACTTAAGTATCTAGCAAGTTTAATATTATCCCCAATAGCAATCTATACAGTATTAATTATTGCTAAAATATTTGGTGCTAATTACCAATTTACACATGGAGAAACATTTATTATTTGGCTTTTAATGGCAATTTTGATTTCTCAAAGCGTGACCTGGAAAAAATAGTTAATGGTTGACCCAATAGATATAAAAACTAAAAAAATTTTTAGAGAATCTCATAAAAATAAATTCGATAAAGACTTAGTGCTTGATATAATGGAAAATAATATTATTTCCAATTGGGATACTTGGGGAAAATTTCAACAAATTTGGACAAATCAAGCCTACAATACTTTTAAAGATTTTGATAAATACCTTGTTTTAATTTATTTAATCCGTGATTTTTTTCAGCAAAACGCTAATAAATTTAGTTATCAATCATATGATGAGTTCTATGATTTTGATTTTCTTACTATTGATAAATTAAACTTAATCAAAATTTCAACTGAATTAGATATTCCTAAAGAAACTGTAAGAAGAAAAGTCAACGAACTACAGCAAGGCGGAATTCTTAAACGAGAAGGAAAAAGTATTATTTTGCAAAGAAAATTCGCAGGTTATCAAAAACCCGAACAATCACTGGATGCTCTTGCAGCTCTAATTAGCAAGAAATCAAAATATCTTGATGGACAAATTTGGTTTGGAGAGACATTAGAAAAGGAAGAAGTTAAAGAATATATAAAAAAGTATTTTACTATTATGTGGTTGAATTTTTTAAAACTTCAAATTCCTTTTTTATTAAGACATAGAAAAAATTTTAGAGATTTAGAAACATGGATAATTTGGGGAAATGTTGCCCTTCATCATCAAAAAAGTTTAAATAAAATAATTGAGAGATCTGTAACTACTGAAATTGATTATAAAAACTATTATAAAAAAGTTTCTGATTTACATGTTAATCGAGGGGTTAATGCCTCATCTATTGCTGATATTTCAGGTATCCCTAGAGCAACAGTAATTAGAAAATTAAGATGGCTAGTTAAGAATAAAACGATTTTAAAAAATAAAAAATTAGAATACATTATGCAATATAAAGGTCTATTGAATTCAAAAATTGAAACAACTTTTAGATTTAATCAAGTGCAAGTAGCTGAATTTTTAACTACTTTTTTTGATTATTATAAAAATTCAAATTTAAAACCTTAAATTTTTATGGAAATAGCTACTAAATTAGCTCCAATCTGCTTAGCTATAATAATGTTTGGTCTTGGTCTTGGATTAACAACAAGAGATTTTTTAAGAGTAATAAAGACACCCAGAGACTTTATAGTTGGATTTCTATCTCAAGTAATTCTATTACCCATTATTGCTTTTGGACTTATTTTAATCATCCCAATGCCCATTGAGATAGCTTTGGGTGTTATGATTATCGCAGCCGCCCCTGGTGGAGTGACCTCTAATGTCTTAACTAAATTTGCAAATGGTGATGTTGCGTTATCTGTCAGTTTAACAGCAGTTGTAAGTTTATTAGCTATTTTTATAGTTCCGTTGATTATATTTAATTCTGCAAATTTTATAGGGGTTGAGATTACCCGGGAAATTTCAACATTAAATATAGCAATTAAAATGTTTTTTGTAGTAACTGTACCTGTACTCTTTGGCATGATTGTGAGAAGTCTAATGACAGATTTTATAATATCAAAAACTTTGATTATTCAGAGATTATCGATAATTTTATTTTTAATAGTTTTTATATCTATATGGGTAGAAGAGTGGGATAAGATAGTAAGTTTCATAGCTAGAGCTGGTTTAGTAGCTGGAATTTTAAATCTTACTATGATTTTTGTCGGTTATTACGTTGCAAAAATGTTTGCATCGGGAGTTCCACAAAGAAAATGTATATCACTTGAATGTGGTTTACAAAATGGAACTTTAGCCGTGTTTGTAGCTACTCAATTATTTGATGAAATGGTATTTATGGTTCCAACGGCTGCTTATGCGCTAATAATGTTTGTAACATCTATATTTTTTGTTCTCATAGTAAGAAAAATCAATTAGATTATTCAAATAAATAAGGGCGAATGGTGGAACTGGTAGACGCGCCGGACTCAAAATCCGGTGGTAGTAATACCTTGAGAGTTCGAGTCTCTCTTCGCCCACCAAGTTATGGAAATAAGTAAATTAAATAGTCTTGTAGAGTTATATTTCAATAAATGTAGTGAGATTGATAATAACAAACCATTTTTAAAATGGCTTAAACCTGGAAAAACAAATTATAGTTGGGGAGATATCAAAGAAAGAATATTTAAACTTTCTCACAGAATTCAATCATTAATCAAAGAAGGAGATAGATGTTTGATTTTATCTGAGAACAGACCTTATTGGTTAATGGCAGATATTGCGGTCATGAATGCTGGTGGGATATCAGTACCGATATTTACTACGTATTCGTCTAATGATTATCAATACATTTTAAATGATTGTAAGCCTTCGCTAATTATAGTTTCGAATAATGATCAGTTTAAAAAAATAAAAAATTATATAAATACAAAAGAACAAAAAATTATTTCTTTTGAAGAAATTGAAGCAAAAAGTTTACTAATCAAAGATATTCTAGATAAGGTTAATTATGAAAAGAAAATTAATCAAAATTTAAAAAGAAATATGCCTGCTTGTATTATTTATACCTCAGGAACTTCAGGCAACCCTAAAGGTGTAGTTTTAAGTCACGGTGGAATTTTAGCAAATTGTGAAGGTGCAGTTGAATTACTTGAGCCATTAATAAAAATTAAAGATCCTATTTTTTTAACATGGTTACCTCTATCCCATTCATATGAACACACTGTACAATTCATACAAATCATTATTGGAGCAAAAGTATTTTATGCTGAAAGTTTAGAAAAACTAATTTCCAATATGGGGGTTGCAAAACCAACTATTATGACAGCTGTGCCTAGGTTTTACCAAAATCTATTCATTAAAATAAATATAAATTTTGAAAAACAAATTGGCCTTAAAAAAAAATTGATTAATAAAACTATAGAACTTGGTAAAAGATTGCTTAAAAAAGAAAGACTTTCAATAAGAGAAAAAATTATAAATTTTGCATGTAATGTTTTAGTACGCAAAAAAATTCATAAACAGTTTGGAGGTAATCTTCAAGCTTTCATTTCTGGAGGTGGAGCTCTAGATCAAAAAATTGGTGAGTTCTTAAATGCTATAGGATTACCAACTCTTCAGGGATATGGATTAACAGAAGCCTCACCAGTTGTTAGTTGTAATTTACCAGACCTGGTAAAAGTTAATACTGTAGGTCCACCATTTAGAACTAACAAAGTTAAAATAGCTGAAGATGGTGAAATCTTAGTACAAGGGGAAAATGTGATGTTGGGCTATTGGAATAACATAAATGAAACAAATAAAATTATAAAAAATGGATGGCTGCACACAGGTGATATTGGCGAAATAGATTTAAATGGTTTTTTAAAAATAACTGATAGAAAAAAAGATATAATTGTTAATCTTGGTGGAGACAACATAGCGCCAAGTAAAATAGAAAATATCTTATGTTTAAATGAATTCATTAAACAATCTTTTGTTTATGGAGATAAAAAAAACTATTTAGTGGCGTTGTTAGTTGTAGAAAAAGATATAAATAAAGAAAAAATTAATATTATTTTAGAAAATATTAATAAAAAATTAAGTTTAGTAGAAAGAATTAAAAGATATGTTTTAATTTATGAAGAATTTACAATTAATAATAGAATGTTAACACCAACATTAAAGTTAAAAAGAAAAGAAATAATTACAAATTATAAACAACAACTAGAAAATCTTTACTAAAATTTAAATAATTTCATTATTTTTTTGCTTAAATAAACATTGATATTGCTAACTTTTTTAAAATTTAATAAAAAAATTAAAAAAGATTAAAAAAATAAATTTTAAATCAAAATTACAAAATAATTTATGTTTGACATGAATCTTAAATTAATTAATGTTTAAATTAACAAACGAATCATTAAGATTTGTTTAAAACAAGGGAGATAAGATGGCTAAACGTAGAAAAAAAGCTAAAAAGAAAACTAAGAAAAAAGCAAAAAAAAGAAGAAGAAAAAGATAGTTTTCTCTTTAACTAAACGCCCTTTTTAATTTTTTAGAAAGGGCGTTTTTTATTCTGCTACCTCTAAAATTTGTGTTCTACCAAGAGCTTTATCCATTTTTTTCTGAACTTCTTCAGGACTAACTTTTAATACTGCTTCAAATTCTGACTTTAATCTTTCATAAGCTTTTTCAAACAATTGTCTTTCAGAATAAGATTGATCTGCAATAATATCTGTATTTTTATTTAAATCTTTTACAACTTCAGCTAATTCATAAATTTTACCTGAATTAATTTTCTGATCATATTCTTGTGCACGCCTGCTCCACATAGTTCTTTTTATTTTTGGTTTGGTTTTTAAAATGGAAACGCATTTATTTATTTGGTTAATAGATGATATTGGTCTAAGTTTAGACTGCTGATTTATAGGCACAGTTAAAGTAAGCTTTTCTTTTTCGATAAGTATTTTATAAAATTGAATATCTATTTCACCAATAGTGGCTTTTTCAACAGTTGTTATTATTCCTACACCGTGTTTTGGATATACTACATGCTCTTTAAGATTATAAACTCTTTTTTCTGTGGGCTGTTTTTTTATTTTTTTTATTTCTGGTTTTTCATCAGGACCACTAGTTTGAGTTTTCTTTTCAAGTATTTTCCCTTGAGATTTTACCTTAGATTTATTTTTATTAATTTTTGACTTTTTTGGAATTTTAGTCTTTTTAGCTTTTTTCTTTTTAGGCATTTTTTTATTTATTTACCAGGTTTTTCCGAGAAGTGCTTTTCATATTTGTCTTTAATATTTCTAAATTTTTCATGCTCATCCATTGGTTCTTTTTTCTTAGAAATATTAGGCCATATTGCAGAAAATTTTTTATTAATCAACAACCATTTATCCATATCTTTTACGCTCTCGTCATTGTCTGCTTTTATAGCATCTATTGGACACTCAGGCTCACAAACACCACAATCAATACATTCATCAGGGTTGATAGTTAAAAAATTTTCACCTTCATAAAAACAATCTACAGGACAGACTTCAACACAATCTGTAAGTTTACATTTTATACATTCATCTTTTACAATATATGTCATTTATTCTTTAATAGTTTTAGTTTAATTTCAGCACAACGCTTGTCTGGAAAATAAATTAAGCCACAAACTCTACGCATTAAGTTTGATTCATATTGATCAATTGAATTATCGGAAATAATTATTTTCCATAAGTGTTCTACTATACTTGATTTAATTTCTTCAGTATTCTTTTTAATAATATTAGTAAAGCTAAGTAATTGATTTGAATTTTTTTCAATTTCTTCAGCGTTTATTAAAATACTTTCTTTATTTTCATCTTTTAAATATGATTGAATAAAATCTTTAATAAGATTTTTTTCTTGATCAGAATATTTCTCGTCAATTTTAGCAGCATGAACTAATAAAGCAGCAATACCAGTTATATTATTTTTGTTTAAAGTTTCCATTTATTTAATATTTAAGGATAAAAGCTTTTTAAATGGATTTTCTTTTTTGTCAAATTTTATAAATTTATCTTTCTTCTTATTTTCCCCTTTAAACAAGTAAGTTTCCTCAGCTTTATCTTTTTTATAATTCATATAGGTCATTAGTTTATAAAAATTTTCTTTTGTACAACCAAGCAAGTTCATCATATCTGAGTTAATTTTAAATTTACGATTTTTAGTACTTTCAAGTATTTTTATAAATAATTTTTCTAATATGTCAATTCTAATGAAGAATTCGTTAAATTTTTCAAAACCACATAGTAAAAGAAATTTTTTTTCATAATCCTTATTGTCTATAAAATTTAATCCAAATTGTGGTATTTTTTCTCCATTATTATCTTTGTGAAATATTTTCCATAAAGAAATTCTAAATTCTACTGCTTTTGGTTTTAACATTTTAGGTAAATAAACATGGTATCTTCCAATCTTAATACCCATGCTCCATAATTTCTTTCTTTCTTCGCCAGGAATTAATTTTACAATATTATCGATTTCAGTTCGCTTAATTACTCCATTTTTTTCATAGAGTTGAAATACTAAAGCCCTTAAATATTGATTTTCTATTTTTTGTTTAGTTAAATTTATTAGGTCATCAAGTACCGTATTAATATATCTATTAAACCATTTTTTAAGAAATTCCTCTAATTTTAACTTTGTTTCTAGTTCAACTGATTCATCAGCTATGATTTCAATTTCAGGAGTTAAATAGTCATATCCTTTTTTTAGTCTTCCTATTGGATTGCTATTCCAGATAATCTTACCATTAAGGTCAACATTAATTTCTTGGTCTTTAATAATTTTATTTACTCTATTATCTAGTTCTGTTTTTACTCCTTTTCTAGCAGCTTTTTTTATGGATTTAATATCTGTATCAAGTGTTTTAGAGGTGAGCTCAATTATAAATTTAAGACCTTTTAGCTCACCAATTAATTGCCCATCAATATGTATTTTATTTTCTGCGTTAATTTCAGTATTTAAAATTAAATCTTGTTTTAAGCTTCTAGATAAAATACTAATTTTTTTATCAATAAAACTTCTAGTGAGTTCATCGTGTAACTTATCTGATAGTTTATCTTCGATACTTTTAGTTAATTGAATCCAATAATCAGAATTTTCTACCCAATTTTTTTTATTTGCCACGTATGCCCAAGTTCTCACATTTGACAGTCTATGTGATAAAAGATCAACATTCCCGTGATCTTTCTCGAGTCCCTTAAGTTGCTCTTTCATAAATTGACTAGGAATCTTTTTCTTTCGAGTAGATAAAAATTGAAACACTTTATCTATAATATTTATATGTTGACCATATGCCTTTTTTTCAAAATCTGGTATTTGGCAACATTCCCAAAGTAACTCAAGGTTTTTATGATAAAGAATATTGTTTGTGCCTTTTTTTAAAAAATGTCTTAATACACTTTCATCAAGTGAGTCGTTTGTTCTCAAAAGATTTTTTTTGGTTGGTTTAAGCTCAAGGGAAGCTATAAGTTTTTCAGGGTTTTTAAAATCTAATTCAGAATTTCTCCAATAAATTATTTTAGTTTTTGGCAAATTGTGTTTTTCAATATTCTCAATTTCATCCGAATTAAGATTTTCACAATCCCCAGTTGTTCCAAACCCTCCATCATTTTTGAATCTTCCAGCGCGTCCTGCTATTTGAGATAATTCCACTAAGTTAAGTCTTCTAGTTTTTTTTCCATCAAATTTTTTTAAATTAGAAAAATAAATTTCATCAATATCCATGTTTAAACCCATGCCAATAGCATCTGTTGCTATTAAGTAGTCTACGTCTCCAGATTGATAAAGTCCTACTTGAGAATTTCTAGTTTTAGGACTTAGAGATCCCATTATTACAGCAGCTCCACCTTTTTGCCGTCGTACTAATTCTGCGATCGCATAAACCTCTTCAATTGAAAATGCTATAATCGCAACTTTTCTATCTAATCTAGAAATTTTTTTATAACCAGCATAACTTAATTTAGATAGCCTTTCTTTTTTTTGAAACTCCACATTCTCAATTAAATCATTAATTATATTCGCCATTACTTGTGAACCAAGGAACATCGTTAGCTTTTGACCCCTAGTATTTAATAATCTTTCAGTAAAAACGTGTCCTCTCTCACGGTCAGCACACATTTGAATCTCATCAACGGCAACAAAATCTACGTCTTTATTTTTTGGCATAGACTCAACCGTACAAATAAAATAGCTAGCAGAGCTTGGTATAATTTTTTCTTCGCCTGTAATTAATGCAACTTTTTCTAAACCAATTTTTTCTACACATTTATCATAAACTTCTCTCGCCAAAAGCCTTAAAGGCAACCCAAATATACCTGAGTCAAATTCAAGCATTTTTTCTATCGTTATGTGAGTTTTGCCAGTATTAGTTGGACCTAAAAGAGCAATAATTTTTTCAGATTTATTTAGCATTCTTGTGTTAGGTAATTTTATTTATACTATATATAGGTCAGTGTTGAGAACAAAATAGGATTAAAACATGACCGAATCAATTTGTCAAATGTTCTAATTTTAAATATTTATTGACTTAAAACCCTTAGTCCCCGTATAGAAAGTAATAGCTTTTTATCAAAAGTTATTATGAGACATTTAACAAAAAAAAAAATTTTAAATTTAAAACCTTCCTCTACTTTAGTTATTAATGAAAGGTGCAAAGAACTAATAAGAAAAGGTAAGAAAATTTACCAATTTGGTTTTGGTCAGTCACCGTTTCCTGTTCCTGAAAAAATAGTATCTGCATTAAAAGATAATGCGTTTAGAAAAGAATATCTTCCAATGCAAGGCCTTAATAAATTAAGAGATTCAATTTCCAAATATTTAATAAAAAAAACAGGAATTAATTATTCAAAAAATAATATAATTATTACTCCTGGCTCTAAAGAAGCAATGCTTTTAATGCATGTCGCATTTAATGGAGAAATAATTCTTTCAGCTCCTAGTTGGGTTTCATACGAACCTCAAGCTATTATTGGAAGAAATAAAGTTCATTGGATTCAAGCATCTAGAGAAAACAATTGGTTTCCAAGCGCAAAACAGCTAGAAAAAAAAATTAAATCTATAAAAAAAAAGAATCTTATATTTATTTTAAATTCTCCAAATAATCCCTCTGGAACAGTTTGTAAAAATTTAAAAGAATTAGCTTTGGTTGCAAAAAAATATAATCTTTTAATTCTATCAGATGAAATTTATACAGATTTAACTTTTTGTAATAAATATGACTCTATTTCAAAATTTTACCCTGATGGAACAATTATAAGTGGTGGTTTGAGTAAATGGTGTGGTGCAGGAGGTTGGAGAGTAGGGTTTTTTGCAGTACCAGATAAATTGTCAAGTTTTTTAGAAAGCATCAAAACTCTTGCAAGTGAATCTTATTCTACAGTAAATAGCCCAACACAGTATGCAGCGGTAGAAGCATATGAAGGTGATCATGCTGAATACAAAGCTAAAACTACAAATATTTTAAGATCGGTCGGTAACTATGTTTATAATCATTTAAGATCTAACAAAGTTTTAATTAATCCCCCAGAAGGTGCTTTTTATTTAATGCCAGAATTTTTAAATAATAAATATAAAAATTCAGAAGAATTGTGTGAGGTTATTTTAGAAGAAACTGGTGTAGCAATGTTGCCAGCTTCAGATTTTGGATTTAAACCAAAAAAAATGCTTACGAGACTAAGTTATATCGATTTTGATGGATCAGAATTTCTCAAGGCCCCAATAAACGGCAAGATATTAAATGATAAAATTATAGAAAAGTATGCACCAAATGTAGTCGAAGGTGTTGAAAAATTATCAAATTGGGCCAAAAATTTATAAGATTTTCTTTGACCTAAGCCTTTATCCATAGTTAAATTATTTTATTAACAAATGGGAGATCACATGAAAAAAATAATATCAATGATTTCTGCAATTTTAGTAACTTTTGCTTTATCAAGCCCGATTACTTCAATCGCAAAATCAGCAGAGTTCTTTACGATAGGAACTGGTGGACCAACTGGAGTATATTTTCAGACAGGTAACGCAATTTGTAAAATGTTACACAAATCTGCAATAAGTGCTGATCACGGTAGAAAAAAAGGTACAGCTAAAGCTTACAGATGTACCGCACCTTCAACTGGCGGTTCAAACTATAATATTGGTCAAATTAAAGACGGTGAGTTTCAATTTGGTGTTGCCCAGTCTGACTGGCAATATCACGCTGTGAATGGAACTAGTAAATGGGAAGGAAATCAGTTCAGTAATCTAAGAGCTGTATTTTCAGTTCATAATGAGCCATTCCA
>Ga0209632_10001629_pt1 | contig 22543 bp, 22 predicted proteins | sample COG_10_FD_184754 | JGI IMG/M metagenome (GOLD analysis project Ga0209632, IMG submission 184754) | Pelagic Microbial community sample from North Sea - COGITO 998_met_10 (SPAdes) (version 2) | ecosystem: Environmental > Aquatic > Marine > Neritic zone/Coastal water | place: Helgoland, sampling... | reverse complement strand
TATAAAAAAATTTATATTTAGCAAGATACTCAAGTTAGCCAACTTAATAATTGTGAACAGTTTTGAGTTTAAAAAAGAATTAAAAAAAAGATTAAATTTAAATTCTACTTGTATTTATAATCCCCTGAATAAAAGTGAGATAATTACATTATCTAAACATAAAATAAAAAATAATTTTTTTACTAAAAAAACTCTAAATATCATTAATGTTGGAAGATTTGCTGATCAAAAGGATCAAATTTGTTTACTAAAAGCAATTAATTTAATTAAAAATAAAATTAATATTAAGTTAATTCTAATTGGTAAAGGTGATCATAAAAATATGCTTGTAGAATACATAAATAAAAATTCATTAAAAAAGATTGTGTTATTAAAAAATTTTAATGAAAATCCATTTCCATTTATCAAATCTTCAGATTTATTTATTTTAACATCCAAGTATGAAGGTCTGCCGAATGTATTATTAGAAACTATAGCCTTAAAAAGGATGATAATTTCTTCTGACTGTCCTACTGGTCCAAAAGAAATTTTGGATAATGGTAAGGGGGGGCTAATTTTTAAAGTTGGTAAATACAAAGAGTTAGCTAATAAAATAAACCTTTATTTTAATAACAAAAAAAAAATTGAAAGAAAAATTCAATATGCGTTTAAACGTTTAGATAGATTTGGTTCTGAATTAAACCTTAATAAATATTTATACTTTGTTAAGAAAATTATGAAATCATAATGAATGGTGCCCTCGGCCAGACTCGAACTGGCACTCCCAAAAGGGCAAGGATTTTAAGTCCTTTGTGTCTACCAATTTCACCACGAGGGCACGTATATTTTCCACTGTTATATTTATATTAATTTATAACTCAACTATTTAAATAAAATCAAATTAAGCAGATATATCTTTGATGTTTTAAAGTTTTTTACTTAAAATGAGTTAATTGTTGCTCTATAAATAAAATAGTTACAATTTAATTAATAAAACCTTATGAATTTTAAAAATTTTTCAATAAGCAGAAGTGAAGGAAAATTATTTTCAAAATTAAGTGGTGATACAAACAATATCCATTTAGATAAAAATACTGGCTATAATTCAATTTATGGAGATAACATTATACATGGGTGCTATTTAATTATTAGATTTCTTAAAGGAAAAAATATCAAAGAATTCCAAAATATTAAATTTAATTTTAGGGATGGTTTTTTTTATAATAGGATTATTAAAAGTAAAAAAATTATCAAGAAAAATTCAAATAACTATAACCTTATTCAAGATAATAAAATTAAAGCTGATATATATTTAAACAATAAGCATAAAGAAAATGAAAGTAATCACTACAAGAGAATTACTTTTAAAAAAAAATTTCTTATTAAAAAAGAAAATAAAGAGAAATTTAAAGATTTTAACTCCAGTCTTGATATGGCGCTATGTTATCTGAGCAGATATGTGGGCATGTACTATCCTGGAAAAAATTCATTAATAACTGAAATAGATATACATAAGACAGATAAAATTTTATCACAAAATAATTATATTAATATTAGCTCATTTAGAGTTGATGACAGATTTCCTATAATAATAAATATATTAACTTATAAAAGTTATAAGATTTTTTTTAAAACTGCTATTAGGCCTACCTTGAATTTAAAATTTAATAAACTAAATAAAAAAACTTTAGAAGACGTAAATAAAATCAATAAAAATATTTTTATAATTGGTGCAAGCTCAGGGATAGGGCTTGATATGTTGAATATTTTTAAACATAATAAAAAAAAAAAAATAATTGCCACTTACTTTCGAAATAAAATTAAGATTAAAAAAAAAAACTTAATAAAAATAAAGATTAATATTTTTTCAGATTTTAAGGAGATTAAAAAAATAATTAAAAAGTATAGTCCAATGATTATTTATTATTTTGCAACATCAAAAATTAATATAAATACTAATGATAAATATCAATCAAAAATATATAAAAAATATTTCATTACTATTCCAGTGAAGATTGTTAATTATTCAAAAAAATTGAATAATTGTTTTTTCTATCCCTCTACTAAATTTATTGATGATAAAAATAAATCAAGTTACTCTATGATAAAGTTAAAAGCTGAAAATATTTTAAAAAAATTCAATAAAAAGGAGATTTTTATTAATATTGAAAGAATTCCTGAAATTAATACTAAACAAAATCTTAAATTAATTGATAGTAAATTACCCAATTTTTCAAATTTAATTTTAAAAAGCAAAAAAATGAAAAAAAAAGTTTTTTTTAATTAAAGGGATTATTTCTTGTTCAAATATTTTGTGATTTTTTCAAATGTTGATAATGAAAAAACATCAGATGTTTTTACTTTAATCTTAAATTCTTTTTCTATATTTATAATTAATTGAATTTGTCTTAAAGAATCCCAATTTTTAGAATGATTTAATTTAAGTTTACTATGATTTTGAATTTTATTATTTAAAATTTTATCGAATATAAGTTTAAGTTTGATTGTTTCTTGTTTTGAAAGTGGCATATTAACCATTTATAATTTAATCTTTACAATGTCAAAATAAACATTATTTTAATAATATTCATTAATGAATAATAATATCAAAAATATATCAAACTATACACATTTACATTTAGAGGATTTGATTGATGTGCAAAATTTATCTCAAAAGTTTAATAAAACGAAATACATAAAATCATTATATAAAAAAAAAATTTCTATAAATTTAAGCTCAGATTTTACAACTTCTTTTTTAGCAGAAATGCTACCCTTGTTTTTGGCAAATAAAAAAATATATTCTAAAATTTATGAAGCTAATTTTGGTTCGTTAAATTTTCTTATAAGAGATTTAAATAATAATTTCTGGAAAAAACCTGAATGTGATTTTTTTTTATTAATGCCATCTTCAAAAAAATTAACTTATCTGCCTAAAATTACAGATAATTACCAAACAATAAAATCCAACGCAAAAAAAGAAGCTAATATTTGGATTAAAACATGGAAATCTACAAATAAAAATATAATTCAGAGTTTATTTGATCCCCTTCCATATTCTAATTTTGGAAATATGGATGGTGTTAAAATTGGTGGAATTCTTCATTATGTAAGATTAGTGAACTCAATGCTAATTAAAATGAAACCATCAAATGTTGATTTAATTGATATAGAAAATTTATTAATTAAAAATGAACATTTAAAGTGGAATGATGATAAAATCTATAATTTAACCAAGCAACCTTTCTCCATGAATACAATCCCATACTTAAGTAGTCAAATTAGTCATATTATTTCTGGTGTATCTGGGTTTTCAAAAAAAGTTCTTGTACTTGATCTAGATAATACAATTTGGGGAGGAATTATTGGTGATGATGGGATTAAAAATATTAAATTAGGAGACGACACACCTGAAGGTGAGGCTTTTGTGAATTTTCAAAGTTATTTAAAATCATTATCTAATAAGGGTATCATTTTATGTGTTTGTTCTAAAAATAATCATAATACAGCAATGGAAGTATTCTTAAAACATAAAGATATGAAATTAAAAAAAGATGATATTACCATTTTTATGGCAAACTTTGGTGACAAAGCTTCAAATATTAAAAAAATTTCACAATCCTTAAATTTGAATTTAGATTCATTTGTTTTTGTTGATGATAGTAACGTGGAGTGTTCATTGGTAAAAAATAAATTGCCAGAGGTTATGGTTATAAACTTATCCAACAAAGACCCTTCTGACTTTGTTAATATTTTAGAGTCTAGTGCCCCATTCTATTTCAACAAAATTACATCTGAAGATATTAATAGAAAAAAAAGTTATAAAAATTTAGCTATAATAAATACAAAACTTAGTGAAAATTCAAATATTGAAAGTTTTTTAAAAAATTTACAACCACAAATTGACATTAAGAGTGTGAATAAAGAAAATTGTGAACGTATGAGTCAGTTAATTGGAAAAACAAATCAATTTAAATTAAATTCAAATTTTTATTCATCAAAACAACTATTAGGCAATAAAGTTCAATCTTTAAGTATATCGTTTAAAGATAAATTTCATAATTATGGAATTATAAGTGCTCTTGTATATAGTGTTTCAAAAAAAGACAGATATTTAGAAATAAATAATTGGGTTATGAGTTGTCGTGTCTTTTCTAGAAGAATCGAAAACTACATTGTGGCCTATTTAATAAAATTAATGAAAAAAAACAAATTAGATATAATTAAACTAAAATTTGAAAAAACAAAAAAAAATTTATATTTTCAAATATTTATAAATAATTTTAATACAAAAATTAAGAAAAGTGGAATATTTAAAACAAATATAAAAAAAATTAAAAATGACAAGAAACACTATATGAATTGACAAAATTTTGTGACATTATAATAACACTCCAACCACAATAAAAGAAAATTGATTTTTAATTCATACAGCTTTATATTCATTTTTTTCCCAATAGCATTTATTGGTTTTTTTTCATTATCAAAATTAAATAAATCTTACGCTATGAGTTGGCTTGGTTTTATTTCTCTCTTTTTCTATGGTTATTGGAGTCTTTATTCACTTCCAATTTTATCAATATCAATATTAATGAATTTTTACTTTGGAAAAAAAATATATGCTATGCCGTCTAAAAATAAATTAACAATACTAATTATTGCAATTTTTTTAAATTTATTTTTATTGTCTTACTTCAAATATGCAAATTTTTTCATTGATAATATAAATTATCTATTTTATTACTATCAAATTTCACCAATTAATAATCTTAATATAATACTTCCAATTGGTATTTCTTTTTTTACTTTTACTCAAATAGCGTATTTAGTAGACACATATTATGATCGATCCAAAGGTTATTCTTTCAAAAGTTACTTGTTATTTGTAACATTTTTTCCTCATTTAGTTGCTGGTCCAATAATTCATCACAAACAAGTTATGCCTCAGTTCAATAAACCAAAAAAATTTACTCCTGATTTAAAAAAAATTACAATTGGTTTTATTATTTTTACAATTGGTCTCTCAAAAAAAGTACTAATTGCTGATACAATAGGATTATATGTAGACAAATTTTACAGCAATTTGAATTTTGAATTTAGTCCAGATCTAATCTTATCATGGTTAGGGTCATTATCTTATGCAATCCAGTTATATTTTGATTTTTCAGGATATTCAGATATGGCTGTTGGCTTATCCTTAATATTTGGAATTTTTATACCATTCAATTTCAATTCACCCTACAAATCCTTAAGTATTATCGATTTCTGGCAGAGATGGCATATGAGTCTAACAAATTTTATTGGCCAATATTTTTTCTTTCCATTAACATTAAAATTGACAAGAAGTTACTCAAGTCAAAATATTTTAATCAACAATTTATTTTCTCTTATAATTCCTTTAATTATTACTTTTTTTGTGATTGGTATTTGGCATGGAGCAAATTGGACATTTGCAATTTATGGGTTAATACACGCATTCTATATGATTATCAATCATTTATGGAGAAAACAAAATTTATTTGAAAAAATAGAAAATACTATTTTAGTTAAAGTTATTTATTGGTTAATTACATTTACCGCAGTAGTTTTTTCTATGGTTATTTTTAGGTCAGAAAGTATATCTGATGCTATCATAATATATCAAGGAATGTTAGGCATGAATAGTATAGAAATATTATCACCTAATTTAAAGTTACTAATTGTCATAACTTTTAGCATGTTTTTAATATTGGGAACTAAATCAACTTTCGAAATAGTAAATTCATTTTTTGACAAAGAAAAACTTAAAAATATAAATTACAAAAATATGATTAATAAAAAAATAAAATTTTACTCAACTCTGTCTGGCATTTTATTATTTTTATGTTTATTGCAATTAAATACACCATCAACTTTTTTATATTATCAATTTTAAATGAATTTTAAAAATAATATTTATAAGATCATATTTACTCCATTAATAATATATATTTTATTAATTTTTTTGTATTTACTTTTTCCTAAGTTATTTTTTTTTAGAAGTTGGGAATTTTTTGAAACTTACGTATATAAACAAAATAAAAAACTTAGTTTTCAAATTAAAGAAAGTGGAGACTCAAGTAGGGATTATATTTTTCAAAAATATAAGTCTAAAAACACAATAACTATAAATAAATTCGGAAATCGTGTTGCTTGTTATGATTCTCAAAAGAAAAAATCAGTTTTAGTGTTAGGTAACTCGCAAACTTTTGGTGCAGGATTATCTGATAACCAAACTCTTCCAAGACTTTTGTGTAATAAATATCAAGATACCAGTATTTATAATGGCTCAAGAAAGAACACGATCCACCTAACTAAAGCTAAAAATTTAAACTTTAATAAAATTCTTTTTATTAGCGCTGAAAGAGTTGGATTTAGAATGTATTGTAATGCGTCAAATCTTGAATATTATACAATAAGAGATTATGAAAATGATGCTTATACACTTAAAAACTTAAGTTATTTTGAATTTCTTAAATATCAGGTAAAATATTTAAATAATTATCTGCAAAGTAGGTCTGAAGCAATTTTAAACCCAAATAAAACTATTTCTTCGCCTAATGAATACATATTAATGATGAGACATTCTCACTCTAAGGAAATTAAATTTCAAGAACTTGATTGTATAAAAAGATTAGATAAATTATTTAGATCAAATGATTATCAAGTAGGATTCATGTACTATCCATCAAAACAAACAACATTATATAATAAACTAAACATTAAACTTAATGATGAAACAATAAATTTTATTCCCAAAATGACAAAATTGATAACTGAGGAGAATATTTATACTTTTGACTCAAAAAACTGTATCGATAACAAGTTAAGAAATGATGATATCCAAGTTTTTAATTTACATGATACTCATTTAAATTTTAATGGAATTAATATTCTATTCAATTGTTTAATAAAATCTGAAATTGGTAATTTATTCAATTAGATAAAAATAATCAAATTATTATTCAAAAATTATCCTCTGGTAACTTTAGAATCTACTTTGAATCTTCCTCTTGTGTCTAAAATATTTTTTGAATACTGATATATCATTTTATAATTAAATTTATCATGATCTGTCATTAATATAGAAATATCAAATTTACTAAGATTCTGGGGTGTAATATTTATACCTCTGCTATTAAATGTAAGAGCTCTCGTATTAATAGAATTTTTTATATGTGGATCTGAAAAGGAAATGTTTTTAATTCTTTTTTTTAATAAAATGTCTAATAGCCTTATTGCAGCTGACTCTCTTAAATCATCTACATTTTTTTTATAAGAAATTCCTAAAATTAATATTTTTGCTTTATTTTTTGGAATTTTGTGTTTTTTTAACAAATAAAAAATTTTTTTAATTAAAGCAGATAAAACTTTAATATTAGTGTCTGCAGATAACTCTATAAATCTTGGATTAAACCCAAGTTTTTTTGATTTATAGGCCAAATAAATAGGGTCAATAGGAATACAATGTCCACCTGTACCAGGACCAGGATCAAATCTTCTAAAACCAAAAGGTTTTGATGATGCAATTTTGATAATTTCAAAAATATCAAGTTTAAATCTATCAGCAACTAGCTTCATTTCATTTATAAATCCTATATTTACAGATCTATATATGTTCTCAAGTAATTTAGAAAATTCAGCAATTTCAATTTTATTAGCTATAACTATCTTAGAAAAAATTTGAGAATAAAAATTTGATATTACAGATTTACAGTTTTTAGAGTGTCCGCTAACAACTTTGGGTACATCGTGAATTTTATTTTCATTTACACCTGGGTTAATTCTTTCAGAGGAAAATCCAATAAATAAATCTTTACCAATATCAAAATCTTTATTCAATTTGTTTAAAATTTCCTCATTAGTAGTACCTGGGTAACTTGTACTTTCTAAAATTATCGTTTGTCCTTTTACTAAAAATTTTTTAATTGATTTAATTGTACTTTTTATATGATAAATATATGGTCTTTTATTTTTAAGAGGTGTGGGCACACATAAAATTATTATATCACAATTTGATATATTTTTAAATTTTGATGAAAAAAAACCGTTTTTATTTAATATCTTAATATCTTTGTTATTAATGCGTTCTATATATGAATAATTTGATTTAATTTTTTTAATCTTACTTTCATCGATGTCAAAACCATAAACTTTAAAACCTTTTTTAGCACATAGTATAGACAAAGGTAGTCCAACGTAACCAAGTCCAATTATACCTACGGAAAGTTTTTTTGTATTTATTTTTTTGATTAAATCTTTTGTATAATTAATATTTTTCACTTTATTTAATTTGATGAATTAGTTTCCATTTATTATCTTTTTTTTCCCATATATGAGGTGACCTAAAACTGTCAATTGTTTCTAAAAATTTACTTTCATCTATCTCGATATAATCAAGAAATTCTTTAAAATATTTTTTAGGAAACTCACCATCATATTTATTTACAAGATTTACACCCTCTTCTCTTGTTATTTTTTCATTTCTTATTTCTTGTGCTGCATCATAACTTGTCCTACCAACACCAAACTTAATATATGTGGTGTAATAATGAAAATTATCTATTTTATCATCAATACTTGAATATTTAGAATATGTTCCCTCTGTACGTTCAGTGTTAGCTTTAAACCCAGTATTTTCAACAGCATAATAATACATTTCTTGTGGATCCCATTTGTGAAAATAACCAAGATGAAAAACATTTATGTCTTTGTTTGTGGCTTCTTTTTCATCTAAAGGCAAATAAGGTTCGAAATCATTTATGGAGAAATTTGTTTCTTTTATTATTTCTATGATATTTTTTTTTCCAAAATAAATATCTTTTTCTGCGTTATTAGTAAAAAACTTAGGCTTCATAATTGGGTTATAGTTTTCCTCAATTGAAGAACCATATTCAGAAGTATGTTCCCCATAAATAACTAGCGGAATATTAAATTTTGAAGCAATTCTTGGGCCTATATTTTTTTGACCAATTATGAATGGTTGAAATGGATGAAGAAGATTCAAAAAGGCTAATCTAGTCAAATGTCTATGAAGTTTTCCATTCGGCGTAAATAATATATTGTCAAAACCACCAACATGAATGTGATTGGTAAAGTTTTTCCAGCCTATATCTGTATATAAATGGGGTGCCCAAGTTACTGTAAGAGGATTCATTTTATATTTGTATTTTAATATATGTGCTGCATAAGCGCTGTCTTTACCTCCACTACTGGGAACAACACAATCATAACCACTATTTTTTCTGTATTTAGATAAAAGCTTTTCTAGTTCATATTCTCTTTTATCCCAGTCAATTAAATTTTTTTGTTTAGCAAAAGTACACGCATTACAAATACCAGATGTAATTTTCATACCTTTTTTCATATTGTCGTTATTTTTAAATTCAACTACAGGATTGGGCTTTTGATTTGACATTACACAAGTGGTACAAAACTCAACATCAGGTAAGCCATACAGAGAATTATTTTTTTTCATTTAGACGGTATACATCTTTCAAGAATTATTATTAATTAAATAATGAATAATATATAGATCAAAATCTAAATATTATTTATATAATTATTTATGAATTCTAGGCCAATTTTTCCACTCTTTTCTGGATGAAATTGAGTACCCAATACTCTTTCATTATAAACGGCTGCACAATACTCAATATTTTGAGACTTTGTATTGGCAAGTAAGTTATTATTGTTCTCTGGAAAAGCAGCATATGAATGAACAAAGTAAAATTTTTCATTACTAAAATTACTTAAATTTTTATAGTTGTTATTTAAAAATTTTACAGATTGATATCCAACCATTGGTAAAATTAATTTATTTTCTTTTTTTTCTAAAATTTTAACTTTACCTTTTATTATTTTTAAACCATTATTATTTCCATTTTCATCTCCTGATGAAAATAAAATTTGCATACCAAGACATATACCAAAAATATTTGAGTTTACTAATGTATTATTGATAAATTCTTTATATCTGTCATTAAGTAAAAGCTCACTAGCTTTAGAGAAAGAACCAACACCTGGTATAAAAACTAAATCATAATTTTTTTTATCATTATTATTTTCAGAAAACAAAACTGGGTTAAAACCAATTTTTTTTAGAGCATTAGATAAACTTTTAATATTACCTAGACCGTAATCAAGTATACAAATTTTTTTCATTTTTTATTTGATCAATTGTTATTTTTTTATAGTGAAAAGCTGATGCTATGGATAAACTTACATTTTTATATAGTTTATTCATGTTAGTTATATCTTCCATCTTTCCACAACCACCTGAAAATATCAATGGCACATTTATATGATTATAAATCGTATTCATCATTTCTAAATCAAAGCCTTTTTGCATGCCTTCATAATCTACTGATGTAATTAAAAGTTCACCACAACCTAGGTCTTGAACTATTTTAATCCATTCTACTAAATCAAGGTGTGTTTTTTCACGACCACAATATTTATATGCTTCCCACTTTTTTTCAGTTGTTTTTTTTGCTTCTATATAAACGGTTATTGTACTTGATCCAAAAATTTTTACCGCTTCATTTATAAAATTAGGGTTTTCTGTTGCATGACTGTTAATGGCGACTTTATCAGCACCTGAATTTAGTGCATTTTCAATATCTCTAATACTCCTAATACCTCCACCTAATGTTAGTGGAGCAAATATAGATTCTGAAATTTTTTCAACAATATTGAATAGATTATTTCTATTGTATAGGCTTGCAACAGCATCAATTAATATGATTTCATCTACACCAGAATTGTAATAATTAGTGGCAAGCTCTATAGGATCACCTACTTTTCTTAAACCCTCAAGATTGATACCCTTAATTACAAAATTGTTTTTAATGTCTAGTCTAGAAATAATTCGCATATATTATCATTTTAATTAAACTATAATTTACTATAAGTACAAAAATTTTTATTATATAAAACTTTGAAATTATTAACAAAAGCATGATAGCTATCAAAAAACTACTAATAACTTCTATTAGAAAAATTTCAAAAACAGTTATTTATATTGGTTGTTTGATAAATTCACCTCTACTAGTTTCTAAAATTTTCATAATATCCATAAAAAAACTTAATAATGTAAAATACAAAGCAAATACAAAAAAAAAAATTATATATTTTTATAGAAGTGCTGGAATTAATGACCTTATAGAAAGTTTTTCAAAAATAAAATCTGAAAATGATATTTTTACTTTAGAACGAGGATTGCTTGTAGAAATCTTCAACTATTTTACTGGAGAAGGAGTTATATCAGATTTCAACTACAAAAAAGAAGGATCCATAAATAACAAAATTAAGTATAGATTTTTTATAAATAAAGTATTTGAATTAATTAAAAAAGATTGGAATCTTGGTGGAATTATTACCTCAGGGATATTTATGAAAGCTGATCATGAGTTAATAGCTACTTGTAAAGATATAAATATACCATTTATAATAATGCAAAAAGAAGGCATCAGGTCTCATAATGAAAGACTAGTAGAAGACCACTATCTTAAACATAAAATACCTAAATTTGAAGGTACAAAAATTTTGGTCTATAATCAGGATGAAAAAAATTCCTATATCAAGTCTGGTTATGCTAAAAAAGATCAAATTATAATAAATGGGTGTGCAAGATTAGACACATTTTTTAAACTTAAAAAAAAATTACCTAATACAAAAACTATTGCTTTTTTTTTAATACAGAATGATTACGGTTTACCAATTCAAAGTGGAAAATGGCATGTACCAAGTGTACTTAAAAAAAAAATTAAAGATAAAAAATTTAGTTGGGAAATAATTGAAAAAAAATATTTTGAAATAATAGAAGATTTTATTAATAATAATAAAGATTATAATATAATAATTAAAACTAAACCAATTCCATCCTTATCTCCTAGTCAAATAAAATTTATGAATAAAATGAAAGCTAATAATGTAAAAATCTTTTCAGGTGGAAATAGTTACAATACAATAAAAAATTCTAAAATAATTGTAACATTCAGCTCTACTGTAATTTTTGAAGCGTTAGCAGCAAACAGAATTTTAATTGTAGCTTATGATTTGGTGAATACCAATAAATCAAAATATATACTGGATATTAATAAATCGTTTTTACCAACTAAATTTATTAATAAAAATAATTTAAAAAAACTTAAAAATCAAAAGATTAATATTAAATTTAAAAAGAAAATTTTTTCTAAATATTTAGGAAATAATAATGGTAAATCCGGAGATAGAACTGGAAAGATTTTGAACAATGTCTTTCAGAATTTTGGAAACTAGATTATTATATTAAAATGAAGAAAATTAAACGATTACACGATGAATTATACCTTAAAGAAAATAGATATGAAAATATTAAAGAAAATTTTAAATTTATAATTAAGATATTAAAAAAAAATATTAAAAAAAACAAAAAATATAAGCTATTAGACGTTGGCTGTGCTAATGGAGAATTAATTTATAATTTACATAAAAATTTTAAAAATTTAGAAATTAGTGGTTGTGATATAAGACAAGATCTTATGGATAAAGCAAAAAAAAATATGAAAGAAAAAGTTAAATTTTATAAAAGAGATCTTTCTAAAAAAAAATTTGTGGTAGGTAAATTTGATATAATTATATGTGCTGGCACAATTGCTTGTTTTGAGGACCTAAAATTAGTATTAAAAAATTTAACAAGTAATTTAAAGCCAAAGGGTCAATTATATATTTTTAGTAATTTAAATATCTACGATATTAATGTTTTTACAAAATATGAGGATATAAATAAAAAAAAAGGAATATTGCAAACGGGTTGGAATGTGTGGAGTGTTAAGGCTATTAAAGATCATTTCAAAAATATAAAGAAAGTAAAATTCTTTAAATTTACATCAAAAATTGGGAGAAAACAGAACAAAAAAGATTTAATGAGAAGTTGGACTATTAAACTCAACAATAAAAATCATTATACTAATGGACTTAATATGATTCAAAATCAATTTTTAGTAAAAATAAGTTAAATATTTACAAAAATTTTTTTGCAAAATTAATATCATCTATTGTATCAATTGATATTTGATTTCCATGCACTAGTAAGCTCTCAGTATTTTTAGAGATTATATTTTTTGTTCTCTTTAGATAACTAGATTTTACGACATATGCATTGCCATTTCTAATAAATGTTTCAGATAATTGCTGTCTACGAAAAACTTTTTTCCCTGATTTTAAAAAATGAGTTAATTTTTCTTTTTGTAATTTCATGATTTTAAATGGATGAAATTTTGAATCAACTTTTGAAATAGTCCAAACACTATCAAGATTTTTTTCAATACACTTTTTTATAGATTTAATTACATCTTCTTTTTTTCTCAAAGGTGATGTTGGTGGTAAACTAACAACGAAATCAAATTTTTTTTTATAAATTTTTTCACACTTAATTAAAGCATCCAGTAGACAAATATCATCAGATACATTATCCCCGGATAACTTTTTTGATCTTAAGAAGGGAGTCTCTACAGAGTCTTTTTTTGCAATTTTTTGATATTTTTTACTGTCTGTTGATATTATGGCTTTATCAATTATTTTAATCCTTTTGATTAAACCAGTAGTATAATTTAATAAAGGTTTTTTTTTTATCTTAATTATATTTTTGTTTCGAATTCCTTTGCTACCACTTCGAGCTAATATAACAGCTAATATTTTTTTTTGTTTATACATTATTTTTTAATATATATAATAAACTTGTTGAAGTCATTGACCCTTCCACATTTTTTTTAAAAATTTCATCATCTTTATTTCTAAATATTTTTAATAATTTTTTTTTAGGTCTTTTTCTAAATTTTAGGTATGAAGCAAAATTATTTAGGGAATATTCTTGTAAACCAGTTTTTTTTAATGTTTTTAATCCAATTTTTTGAAACATGTAATCTAAACTCTTTTCATTGAAATAATAATTATGCGATGTTCTATAATCATCCTTCAAGAAATCGTCTCCTAATGTGAATCTATAAATATTATCAAAATTTGGAATCCTAATTATTATAATTCCATTTTTATTGAGAGTTTTTATAATATTTTTTATAAATAAAACTGGATCAAATTTATGTTCTATTTCACCTAAAGAAAGCACTACATCAAATTTTAATTTTTTTATAATAATTTCTTCAATACTTGAAAAAAATAGAATACCTTGATTATTTAAATAATCTTTATAATATGAAGACTCTATTCCAGCTATAGCCTTAGCATTCTTACTTAATTTTTTTAATATAGCGCCACCACCACAATTACTCTCTAATATCTTTTTATTTTTAAAATTTACCATTTTAAAAAAATTTTCGTATTTTCTTAATTCTCTGCTTTTGTTGAATGAATGATAATTTGTAATAGTTGCTTCTCCTTGGTATGTCTTTCTGTGAATTTCATTATCTAAGTATTTTTTTGTTCTAATTGCTTTATACCTAACTTCACAATTTAAACATAAATTAATCAAAATTTTTTTGGTGGAGTATTTTCTCATCCCATCTCTAATTTTGTTATTCCATATTTTTTTTTGGTTTTGGGATTTACAAATCGGACATTTCATTTTGATTCTAACTATTGTTGCATGTAACTGAATAACTAACTGGAAAACTTGTGTTGTTCCTAATTAAGTTTTTTTTATACAGTTTTTCAAATTTTAATAATTTCTTAAAATCATTTTTTATAAATCTATTATATTCAGTTTTTCTTAATTTTTTTGGTAAATATTGAAATGCTTGGTCCCAACAATATAAAATTGATGTAAAAATACTTCCTTCTTCTTTAATTTTAAAATTTTTAAATTTATTTTTAATTAATTGATCTTTTAATCCATATGGTGTGTATCTCAAATAATCTTCTGGTTTCTGATGAAGTTCTCTTAATAACGGTTCAAATATATAAAGTTTTCCTTTTTTTTTAAGTATTTTTTTAGTTTTAACAAAAAGTGATTTATGATCTGCTATATGATGGATAAGATTAGGTATTATAATTAAATCAAAATTGTTTTCTTTTAAGTTTATTTTTTTATAATCAAAATGATAATTTGATTTAAATTTGATAATATCAGGATTGATCGTAAGATGTTTATTGTAATTGCCACGTGATAATAATTTTTTAGGCGTACAGTCAATTGAGATAACTTCATGTTTTTGAAAAAATGGTGCAAGTAAACTAAGTTCGCCATATAAATATGACCTTTCTATAATTAAAACTTTTAGTTTTTTTTTATTTTTTGATAATTTTTTTATATCATTAAATAACAAATTAAAATGAGGCCATCTTTTCTTTGTAAAGAAAATATCATTTTTTAGTGCCTCTTCGTGTTTTGTTATTTTATTTTTTCTTTTTTTTAACATCTTATAAATTAATAATTTAATTTTTTTTGTATATTAATTTTTTTTATTTTTTTGATTATATTGGCTATTCTTAATCCTGCATTTCTATCGCCATATAAATTATCTTTTTTGTATTTTCCATGTTTAATTTGATAATTAACAGCATTTAAAATTTTCTTTGCATTATAGTCTACATCAATAACATTTTTAGATTTCTCTCTATTGGATTGTCTTGAGCCAATATTAACTGATGGTACACCCAAATAAGAACCTTCTCTTATTGCAGAGGATGAATTTCCTAAAAAACAATCAGCATTATCTATTAATCTTAAAAAATCTACAGGACTGAAGTTTTTATAAAATGAAATATTTTTAGGATTATTTTCTTCTCTAAAAGTTCTAATTTTTTTTGAGATAGCATCTGATCCTGCATCAACATTGGGCCATAACCATACTATTTGTTTTGTTATATTTTTAATAGCATTAATCGTTTCAATGATTTGCTTACTTGTATTTTTAAATTCTGTGGTCACGGGGTGTTGCAATATTACGATATAGGGTTTTTTGTAGTCAGTAAGATTTCCTACGTACCTATATTTTTTAAAAAATGATTTATCTAATTTTGGTATTTTATTTGGTATCAAATCTAATGAGGGACAGCCTGTTAAATACACATTTTTCTTATCTTCTCCCATCTTAATTATATTTTCCATAGATTTCTTTGTTGATGGAAAATGAATTTGTGAAAGTTTTGTAGTTGCATGTCTAACACTTTCATCTATAGATCCTGTTTGTTCTCCACCTTGAGTATGAGCTATAGGAATATTCATATAAGATGCTGCTATAGCAATAGGCAAAGTTTCAAACCTATCAGCAATTGTTAATACTAGATCAGGTTTAAATTTTTCCAACAAAGCACTTAATTCTAGGACTATAAGACCTGCAGATTTAGTCATAGTTTGTGGAATCTCGCCTTCAACTACAGAATATATTTTAGAATGAATCTTAAATTTATCTTTTTTAATAATATTTAATAAATCACCGTATTTAGATAAATTAGCCGCCGAGTTGGTGATAAGTTGAATTGTAATATTTTTTTTTCTTAATTCTACTAAAACAGATCTTATACGGCTGTAATTTGCTCTATTATTGATTACTACCATTATTTTTTTTGTCATATTATATCCTGATATTTTATTAATCTTTTATTTGTAACATTTTTTATAAGTTTTTTACCTATTAATTTCTTTATTTCATTAAATTTAATTCCTGTACCAGGTTTTTTTAAAGTTAAGTTTTGTCTTTTAATAATTTGCCCTTTAAACATATTCTTTTTAAATGACAAACTTTTTCCAAAAATTTTTAACATTGAAGATTGCTCTTTAGTTAAAATATTTTTTTTTATTTTATTATTTTTGAGTTGATAAAATATTTCATTAGCTTTAGTAATTATTTCTAAATCTTTGATTTTAATCGACGATGTTTTATCTAAATTTTTTTTATCTTCATTAATTTTAACATGAAATTCAATTATTGGTATAGATTTTGATATGGCGTATAAGATAGAGTAAACCGAACTACTATGATCAGAATAACCAATTAAACAGTTATACTTTTTATTTAACTCTTCAATATTATTAAATCCTAATTCATTAAATTTTGTAGGATATTTAGAAACACAATGCATAATACATAGTGGATTTTTATTAATAAAAAATTTATAAATTTCAGATATTCTTTTATTATCCATTAATCCAGTACTAATTATTAATGAGTCTTTTTTTCTTTTTGTTTTTAAATAATTTAATAAATCATATGAATTGCATTCCCCAGAACCAATTTTCCAAGTTCTTAAACCTATCTTAGATAAGAGTTGAACTGATTGAATTGAAAAAACAGAAGATAAAAAAATTATTTTTTTCTTTTCACAGTATTTTTTAATCTTAAACCATTCATGCTCTTTAAACTCCATAGATTTCCAGTAATCATACCTACTTTTAAAATTTTTTATTTTTAATCTAAAAGGTTCGTCATAAGTAGACTCAAATTCAGCTAGATGTGTTTGAAATTTTATTGCATCAATTTTATAAGCTGAAACTTTATCTATCAATTTAAAAACTTCTTTAAGTTTTCCGCCATGTGCTTGGGCTACTTCAGCTATTAAAAAAGGTTTCGTATTTTTTGTAATAACTTTTTTACTTATTTTAAATTTATTTTGTTTCATTTAATAATAACTACTTCAATAGATCAAAATTATTTTAACTTCTAATAAAAAAATTAGTATCATGTCTTGGTAGGGCGTATTTATTAAAAGAGAGGTCTTTTTTTGTAGTTTTTCTTGTTATTGCAGCAAAAGAAAGTTTGAATTTATTTTTTTTCAAAAGGTCAAAAGTCCTATCATTATAAGTAAAAGACTTTCCATATGGGTAGCAAAAAAAATCTACTTCTGAGTTAATCATTTTTTCAAGATATTCCTTAGAAGATTTTAATTCAATATTTTGTTGTTTTAATGTTAATCTTGACATTATCTGATGGGAAAACCCATGTGAACCAATAATCATACCCATTTTTTTCATTTTAATAATATTTTTTTTGGATAAATAAAAATTTTTTGCTTTTATCCTAATGTTTAATTTTTTTGAAAAATAATTGATAATTTTTTTTCTAATCATTGGGCTTGCCTCATAATTAAGAAACGTTTTAAATTTTACAATTTCATCTAAATCTCTAGTGTAAATTCTTTTTTTAAATTCTTTCTTAACAAAATTTTCATAAATATATTTTAAATTATTTTTTTTTAAAAAAAAATTTAATTCATTCATAAGATCTTCACTTTTCATTTTAGAAGTAATTAATTGAATCATATGAACATCTAAAATTTTATTTTTAATATATGGAAATGTGGGAATAAAAAAAATTCCAATATGTCCTCTTTTTTTAAGAATTTTTGCTGCTTCATAATGATCTTTCAAGCCATCGTCAAAAGTTAATAAAAATTTATTTGGACATTTATATATTTCACTTTTTTTTGAAATAATTCCTAATGTATTTTCAAAATTTTTTATTTGATTTAAAAAAGATTTTTTTTTTAAAAATTTAAAATTAGGATATAATTTATCGTAGTTTCTAACATAATGGTACATTACAGTATTCATTATTTTGCAAATTCTTGTTTAATAATTTTATATTTATTATTAATTTTTTTTTTATTATCTAAATAGTAGTTTAAATTTTTTTCAAATTTTTTATAAAAATTATTTAATGAGACTTTCAAGAAATCTGATCTTTTATAATAAAGACTAATATCTGTTTTATTTTTTGTAATTTTTTTTAATTTAATTTTTTTATAGTTTATTATTAAAACTTTCAAAGTATCTATTGAATCACTAATTAGCCTTGTGCAAATTTGATGAAAGGCATCTCCATAATTCATTCTAGCTCTAATTTGATGAATAATTTGGCCTGTATCGACACCTTTATCAATATACATAAAAGTTGAACCAACACATTGTAAATTATTATCTGAAAAAGCAAAAAAATTTGTGGCTGAACCTCTATAGTAAGGGCTTAATCCAAGGTGAAAATTTATAATCTTATTTTTATATTTACTAAGTAATTCTCCTTTAATTATACTGGTTCCATAAACTATTATCAAATCAGGTTTTAATCTATTTATAGTTTTCAAGCATTTTGATGTAGATGAAAATCCCTTTGAGCAATAAACGTTATTAGATTTATCTTTTAACATTTGATTTTTATTTATAAAAAAATCATTTTCAATAATTTCACGCTTATAAATATGCATAGAATTAATATTTTTTTTTAAATTTTTAATGTCATATTTAAAACCTAAACCCTGTTTTTTTTCAGAGAAAGTTTTTAAAACTTTTATTTGCTTTTGATTAGATAGAGAAATTCTAAAAAAATTATGTCTGGTTTGATCGGATGTTAATATAACTATTTTAATCATTTAAAAAAAAAAGAAGTTTTTTAAAAATACATATTATTTTTAATTACAATATACAATTTAAATATATACTAATTATTTTTTAATGCTTTTTTGAGATATTCTTTATTCAAATCACAATCTTTGTAACCTTTTTTGATGATATTTAGATAGCGTTCTGATGGACATGTAAATTCTGTTTTTTTTGTCATAGTATATGTCATTACTCTTTTTCCATAATAAGTAAAATAATGTTTTTTATATAATATTGGAAAATCTTCATAAACATCAAGTTTTTTTTCATCACTTTTTGAAATTTCAAATAACCCTCCTTGAACTGTTGATTTTTTTTTAAACTCAATATCAGCTGCTCTATATTTACTTCTAAATGTTAATCTAAAATCTTTTAAATTTATTTTTTTTAAAAAAATACTATCTTTACATCTTCTTTTCATTTGAAAATGGTGCAGATTACTACCGTAAGCAAAATAAAGCATTTACCGATCTACTACTTCAATTTTTTTTTTATTAACAAATTCTAAAATTTGAGAATTACATTTATCAATTTTAGATTGATCTTCAGATCTTATTACAATTGATACACCTAATTTTCCTGCTTGAAAAAAAGGATAACTTCCTATTTCAACATCTTGATTGTCATTTTGAACATTTGTTAAAGATTTAGCAATTTCGCTTTCAACTGTTCTTAAGCTTATTGTTAAACTTAAGATTGGTTCACCTCCAATAATTGTGTTGGTTAAGCCACCTAACATTGATTTTAAAATTGATGGCACGCCTGGTAAGCAAAATACATTTTTAACATTAAAACCTGGTGCACCACTAGTAGGATTTAAAATCAAATTAGCATTTTCTGGCATCCAAACCATTTTTTGCCTTCCTTCATTAAATTCGCCTGGTTTATAATATTTTTCTAATATTTTAAAAGCTTCCTTATGTATTTCATATTTTAATCCAAATGTTTTTGAAACAGACTCAGCGGTAATATCGTCATGTGTAGGACCTATACCTCCAGTAGTAAAAACATAGTCATAATTTTTTCTTAATAAATTTAATGAATCGATTATTATTTTTTCAATATCTGGGATTACCCTAACCTCTCCTACTATTACTCCTATTGAATTAAGCCAAGTTGCTAGAGTTGAAGTGTTGGTATCTTGAGTTCTGCCAGATAAAATTTCATTTCCTATAATTAATATTGCGGCATTAACTTTTGTGCTTTTAGTCATTTTAAATGTATAATTTAGAAATGGAATTTTCCAAAGCTTTAATTAAGGGGCAACTTATCAAACGTTATAAGAGATTTTTTACTGATATTAAATTAGATAAAGAAATTGTAATTGCTCACTGTCCAAACACAGGGTCAATGAAAGGTTTGTTAGATGAAGGGAATGAAGTTTTTATTTCAAAAAATGATAATCCTAAAAGAAAACTTAAATACACTTTAGAAATCATTAAAGTTAAGAAAAATTTAGTGGGTGTTAACACTCATTTTGCCAATAAGATAGTATACCATGGGTTATCTAATAATCTCATTAAAGAAATATCAAATAATGATATTATTAAACCTGAAGTTTTTTTTAACAAAGAAACAAGGTTTGATTTTTTGATTGAAAAAAATAATCATAAAATTTTTGTTGAAGTTAAAAATGTAACATTATTTAGAGATGAAAAAATTGCAGAATTTCCAGATGCCGTAACTTCTAGAGGCTCTAAACATTTAAAAACTCTTATTGAAGCAAAAAAGAAGGGCTATAAGTCTTATTTATTATTCTTGGTTCAAATTCAGGGGGTTGAAAGCTTTAAAATTGCCAAAGATATTGATAATGAATATTATAAAAATTATTTGCTTGCAAAAAAAGCTGGGGTTATATTTCTTGCATACCGTTGTAAAATTGATTCAAAAGAAATAAAGATAGAAAAAAAAATTAAAATTATAAATGCCTGATTATTTAGAAAAATTTAAAAAAATGAGAGTAGCAGGAAAGTTAGCAGCAGAAACTCTTGATATGTTGACAGAAAACATCAAACCAGGCGTAACTACAGAGTTTATAGATAAGTTAGGTTATGAATTCATAAGAGATAATGGCGCATACTCTGCTCCACTATTTTATAGAGGCTTTAAAAAATCATTATGTACATCTTTAAACCATGTAGTCTGTCACGGTATACCTTCAGACAGAATCTTAAATGAAGGTGATGCTCTTAATGTTGACGTCACTGCAATAATTGATGGACACTACGGCGATACTAGTAGAATGTTTTGTATTGGCAAGACACCAGTTAAAGTTAATAATTTAATCGAAGCTACTTATGAATCTATGATGAGAGCTATAAGATTATTGAAACCAGGTTTAAGGCTTGGAGATATTGGACATGAGATACAATCTTTTGTCGAAAAAAAAGGTTATTCTGTTGTTAGGGATTTTTGTGGTCACGGAATAAGCACTACGTTTCATGAGCCTCCAAATGTTTTGCATTATGGAAGAAAAAACACAGGAATGGAGCTTAGACCTGGGATGACTTTTACAATTGAACCCATGATAAATGTAGGTGAATGGGATATAAAAATGCTAAAAGATGGTTGGACTGCAGTTACAAAAGATAAATCTTTATCAGCACAATTTGAGCATACATTAGGAATTACAGAAAATGGTTATGAAATCTTTACAGAATCTGTTAAAGGTTATTCTAAGCCCCCTTACTTATAATTAATGATTGAAAGATATTCTAGAAAACAACTTACTGACATATGGTCAGAAGAAAATAAATACCGAATTTGGCTTGATGTAGAGGTTGCTGCAGCCGAAGCTATGGAAAAATTAGGTCAAATTCCTAAGGGTGTTGCATCTGTTGTTAGAAAAAAAGCTAAAATAAATGTAAAAAGAATTCAACAAATTGAAATTAAAGTTAAGCATGATGTAATAGCATTTTTAACCTCTGTTACTGAAAAAGCAGGGATTAAAGCAAGATATCTACACCAAGGTATGACGTCTTCTGATGTTCTAGATACCAGTTTAAATATTCAATTAGTTCAATCTGGTAAAATCCTACTAGGTGATATTGATCAAATTCTAAAAGTTTTAAAGAAACAAGCCAAAAAATACAAATACACTGCTTGTATGGGTAGAAGTCATGGAATTCACGCTGAACCTATCACTTTTGGTTTAAAATTAGCTTCATTTTATGAAGAGTTTAAGAGAAATAGAAAAAGATTAGTTGATGCAATTGATGAAATTTCAAC
>Ga0209632_10001627_pt1 | contig 22548 bp, 20 predicted proteins | sample COG_10_FD_184754 | JGI IMG/M metagenome (GOLD analysis project Ga0209632, IMG submission 184754) | Pelagic Microbial community sample from North Sea - COGITO 998_met_10 (SPAdes) (version 2) | ecosystem: Environmental > Aquatic > Marine > Neritic zone/Coastal water | place: Helgoland, sampling... | reverse complement strand
GATATATTATCTAAATCAGGCATAGAGTTTGGTTGTAAATTTAAATTTTTTATTACTTCATCTATGTCACCGACTGGACCGTCCATTTCTTGTCTTGACGGTTCAGGTTGTTTCATTACATTAGCCATATTACCACTCATGTCCATGCCTGGTTGTGCCATGGATCCTACTGCTGCTTTGGCAAATTGTTTCATTAAGTCTGGATTTTGGTGCATAATATCATTCATATTTGGTATGGATGATTTGAACATTGTATTTGATAAATGGAACATAAATGCTGATCCACCAAGCATCATAACTAATTTTAATTCAGGTGCTATTTCACCACCACCGCCATATTTTTCATATAATTGTTCGAACACTTCGTCAAAATCTTCAACACTTTCATTAACTGATTCAGACCATCCATCTAATTTTATATCAAATGGATCAAACTTACTATTTAAAAATTCTGCACCAGATACGGCCGCCATTAAAATTTTTCTTTGAAATTTTACAGAATTAGTCGTATCTCTTTGCTTTTTTAATTTAATATATTCATTCCTCATGTCATCTAAATTAGAATTCATATTATAATTTAGAGATGTCCTTATACCTTGTTTTTCTAATTTAGATAATTTATATAATAAATCTATTTTTTCATTTTTTATATCCATTTGAGACAATACATGTACTGGTTTATATTCGTCTGGTGCTATGTTATTCATAATTGGATCATTTATTGGATCAATTGATATGTTTTTATTATTATTATTATCATTATTACTGTTAAAAAATGAATAATCATCCGATTTTTCAGATTTATTTTCATCACCTGAACCATAACCATTTGAATGTTTAGTTGATGCATCTGCTTGATTGTTATTATTATTATTATTATTATTATTAACTAATAATTCAATACCAATATTGTCGTTATTATTAACTATACCCGTATCTATATTTTTAAAATCATCATCTAAATTTATATCTATTTTTTCCATATATTATTATATTTAAAATTATTTATGTATTATATACGTATTTCTTTAAATATTCATAATTTCACTGACATTTTGAGGTAAATCGTCTATGGTTATCTTATAATATTCTTCCAATTCATTCAAATAACCAATTTCACGATTATTCACTAAATTTATTGCTACTCCTTTTCGCCCATATCTTCCAGATCTCCCAATTCTATGTATATATGTTTCCTTTGATCTGGGTAGATCAAAATTAATAACTAAATTTAACTGTTGCACGTCTATCCCTCGTGATAATAGATCTGTTGCTAATAATATTCTTGTTTTACCATTTTTAAAATTTAACAATTTTGCTTCTCTCTCATCCTTAGTAATTTCACCATGAATAAAATCAACAGGATAATTATTTTTTTCTAATTCATCATAAATATTCATAAGTTTATTTTTATAATTTATATAAATTATACATTGTGAGATATTTAATAAATTATAAATATCTATTAATGTATCATATTTCCATTCTTCATTAATTATTACTTTATATTGTTGGATTCCCTCCAATGTGACATTTTGGTTTTCTACCAATATTGTCTCAGGATTATTTAAAAATCTATTACTTAATTCGGTAGTTTCATCTGTTCTTGTGGCACTAAACAAGCATATTTGAGTATCTTTTGGTATATATCTTACAATACCATATACCGTGTCTTGAAATCCAAATGATAACATTTCATCTGCTTCATCAAAAATTAATAATTTTATATCTGTCGTGTATAAATACCCTTTATTAATCATATCTAGGACTCTACCAGGCGTTCCAATCACAATATGTGGTTCTTTTAATAAACCCTTTTTGCATTCTTCCAAACTAGTTTTCCCAACTACTTTTAATATATTAATATTCATATATTGGCTCAAATCTTTCATTACATCATAATTCTGATTTACTAATTCATATGTTGGATTGAGAATTAAAATTTGTGTTTTTTGTATCCCTTCTTCCAGTAAATTTAGCGCACCAATAGTAAATGCACCTGTTTTTCCCGTGCCAGATTGAGCTTGTGCAAATAAGTCTTTCTTATTATTAATCACCGGTAATGCTTTTACCTGTATATCTGATGGATTCTCAAACCCATGCGAATATATCCCTCGTAATAAATTATCTTTTAAATTAAAATCATCAAATGTAGTCATTCCTTATATATTTATTATTATTTAATCTTTAATATTTAACATTTTCTTTATCCCATTTATATCTGCTCCTTTTATATTATTTATACATTCTTTATTTTTTAATAAAAAAAACGATGGCACCGACTCTACTTTAAAAATATTACACATTTTTTCATTTTCATCGTCATCTATGTTAATTTTATATATTTTTATTATATCTTTATCCATTTTTTTATATAATTCTTCTAATTGAGGATATATTCTTTTACACGGCCCACACCAACTAGCAGTAAAAAATAATAATATATATTTTTCACAATTTATGCATTCTGAAAATTTTTCAAAACCTGATATATATTCCATTTAATATTGTATATTTTTTAAATATATTATTAACTTGTTCTAATGGGATGATTATTTGATAAATATCTTATTTTGTTTATTAAATTTCTTTGTAATCCAGTCAACGTTAATGCTAATATTAAATCTATTATTTTTATAAATGTTGGATTTAATTTAAAATATGATAAATAATTTAATACTATATATTTATGAAATATATATATTAATATTCCTAATAATATTATATGAAATATTATATATATAAATATAGTTACTTTATTTTCCCCTTCGACTTTATCAATGTAAAATAAATGGTCAATTATTGGAGCAAAAACTAAAAAAAATATAATTGATATTATTAATAAAAAAACTATTGATAAATATTTATAATCCATATATATTTAATTATATTTTATTCTGAATCATAATCACTACTGCTATATTGTTTATATTCTTGTTCTAAATAAAATACCCGTTCATCTTCTTCATATAATGCTTCAATAAATTGATTTCTATCTTCGTTAACGTAATCATATTCTAAACTAAACTTTTCTCTTTCCTCCAATGGATTGAACAAAGGACGTGGATGCTGGAAATCTTCAATATTTACTACATTATCCCAGTATTTTTTACCGTATGTTTCATGCATATCTTTACTACATATATAGGAACATATATACTTATCTTTATTATCAATATCCATGTGAATGAAATATTTACCTTTGCATTTATTACATTTATCACATACAAATTCCTTAGGTTTTGATTCATCCTCTACGACATTATTCGTAATATTTTTGTAAGACATTTCTTATAATAAATAGTTTTGAATAATCTTTCATGCAAAATCAAATTTATTTAAGAATACAATTATATTATATTATATATAAATTTGATTTATAATATATTTATATTATCCATGACCATGATAACAAAAACAGATATTATTGATTTTATTAATTGTAATTACCATGATACACTTAATTATTTACATTTATACAAAAAATATATTGTTAAGGAAATAATTAATGTATTTAACATCGTAGCCAACGACAAAAACGATATTCAAATAAAAGCTGAAAAATATTTTGTTATATCTATTATTGATGAATATATTAATAATATTAATATATTTAATATTAGAAAATCTAAATTATATTCTTTAATGAAATTAGATCTTCCAGAACAACGTTCACCCGCATGGTTTGCCATGAGAAGCAATATATTAACAGCAAGTTCTTTCGCAGCCGCATTAGGTGATGATCATTTTAAATCAAGAGATATGTTGATTTATGAAAAAATCTATCCACCACCGTATGTATCCAACCCTATTACTGAATGGGGGGTTAAATATGAAGAAATCGCTACATTATTTTACCAGTTAATTACAGGAACAACTGTCAAAGAATTTGGATTAATCCCTCATCCTGATTATCCTATATTTGGTGCTTCACCTGATGGAATTTGCGATGATACCGGACCACCTGAGTTTTGTGGTAGAATGTTAGAAATTAAATGCCCCCCTAAAAGGAAATTTACTAAGAGTGTTCCTAAACATTATTGGATGCAGATGCAAGGTCAACTCGAAGTATGTGATTTAGATGAATGTGATTTCCTTCAAGTTAAACTAGAAGAATATGATAATTTCACTGATTATAAAAATGATGTATTTGATCCAGATTCAAATACAAAATATAATTATCCTAATATTACCAATTATGATACAACTATTACTGGGAAAACTTGTCAAAATTTACCAAAAGGTTGTACTATTTCATATATTAAAGAAGGCGGTGAACCTAATAATTTTTCATATTTGTATCCTAAATTATTATTATCTGATAAAGAATATTTAGATTGGATTGATCAACATATTAAACTAGGATACAATATCATCGAAACTAAATGGTGGAAAATTACTAGATACGAATTAACACTAGTTCATAGAGATAAATCTTGGTGGAATGATACCATCGAAGATATACTAAAATTTTATAATGATTATATTTATTATAAAAATAATATAAGTGAATTAGCGGAACTCAAGAAAAAAACCAAAGAGATCACAATTAAAATCCCTGAAAAACTGGACACGTTCCTGTTGTGCGAGCAAAATTAACTAATTTTCTGAAATATCTTGAGACCAATCAATATGAATACTGGGTAGGTTCCTTCTATTCAAGGTCTTAAATCGCAGATATAATTTATATTAATAATTAGTATCTTTTTTTTTTGTGCGAATAAATTTGATTTTGAGATTCGAAAAATTTCATAATTCAAAACTTGTCTGATTCATATAGCAGAACTCGAATCGTTACGCACACTCAAATCGCTTACGAACTCAACCGCTTACGGACTCTCGCATGGATGCCAATCAATCTCAAAACTCCCAGCCTACGGTCTTCAATGATCAGGCCATGAAGTTCTTGCGGTACATTGTGGTGAAATGTGAAGGGGACCAGGACTGCGACAAATTGACTACTTTAATGGCCGATAAGATAGTCCAGGAGTTTTTCGAAACCTATCAGGCTGGACGCACGCTTGAACCTGATACGCCCAAGGCCAAGGCATCACCTAAGAAGGCTAAGGCGTCGCCTAAGAAGGCTAAGGCATCGCCTAAGAAGTCTAAGGCATCGCCCACCGATCCTATCGTTATCTCTCCCGACAAGTGTCAGTGCCGGGTTTGGAACAACGGCCTCGGTACGCAATGCACCGGTAACCCCGTTGATGGTAATATCAAGTGCAAGCGCCATACTAAACAGGACTCTCGTCTCGGCCTTATCACCGAAAACCGTCCACCGGAACCTAAGGATCCTAATGGTAAGCTGTTGAAGTGGGCTGACCAGCGTACTGCTAAGCCCAAGGCATCGCCCAAGCCCAAGGCATCGCCCAAGGCATCGCCCAAGGCATCGCCCAAGGCATCGCCCAAGGCATCGCCCAAGGCTAAGGCAGCGCCCAAGGTTGACGATGAACCTAAGGAAAAGTCTGCGACTGTTGAGCCATCAGCATCTGTTATATCAGAACCTTCCGACATTTCTGAACCCGATAATATTGATGATGTTGATGCCGAACAGATTTCAGATACGGTTCAGGAAACTGATGTGGGAAATCTTAGTGAATTCAATTTCGATGATTCCGACGACAGTGGTGATGACGATGATGATGCGGCGACATGGCCTATCCTAGGAATAGATGGCGTTGATTACAAATGGAATCAAGATGGTGATAATATGTTAATCAGCGTCAATGGGGCCGCAACCATTGGAACTTACGACCCTGGAACAAAAGAAATAGATTTCATTAGTAAATTCACCAAGCGCGCACACCAACAAAGTGTCGCCGATCTTCAATAGAATATACCAAAACAATATAAGACAAAAACAATATAAAACAAATAGACAAAAACAATATAAAATACAAAGACAAAAAAAACAAATCTTTTTTTTAAATTTGATATATGATTTAATCACAATATAAATTATATGGAGACCTCTCCACTAATATTCCTTGATAACGATATGGCTATTATGTTGAGTGAACAAGTAAGATTATCAAGAGAAGAAGAAGCACGAAAATACCATCAATATAATTATGATGAATATGGAATAAATTGTAGTTATAAAAATGTTATAATAAACTTAATAAATGAAATTTCATATTATAGATATTTAATAAATTATAATTATTGGAATGACCTTTTTAATAATCATGAACAACCTAAACAAATATGTAGAAAAATAATTGAAAAATATGAAATGGTGAAATATATTATGGAAGATTATGCGGCTGATATGTTGCCGTGTGGTAATCCTAGTTACGGTGCGCAATGTATGTGTGATATGTGTATGGATTTTGCTGATGGCGGATTAGATGAATATTGTTAAATTTGAATTAATTTAATGATGATAATATTTTTTATATGGTTTTTAAAGAAAAAGACCAATGTATAATATGTATGGAAGATTGTTCTGATAAATTATGTGAATGTAATGCGTTTATGCATTTGCATTGCATAATCGAGTGGAATAATAGCATTTACAATATTAATCAATCATCGTGTCCTCATTGCAAGAGGCATGTAAATATAAAAGCAAAGAAAAAATATCATAAAATTATATATATTTATTTATGTAATTGGATTAGTAATTTTATTAGTAATATCATTCAATATTTTAAAAATTTTATCTTATCATCTATTAATTTTATGAAAGATCTTGGTGTTATGTTATTTAATATTTTAATATTTATAGTATTTTGTATTATTATTCCAGATATAGTTGGTATAATACTTTTCTCTTTATATTATCTATGTAATAAAGGTAATATTCATATCACATATGTTGATTATATTATAAATAATATGATAATGACATGGTTTATTGGTTTCTTAACTATGATAACTATTGTCCATATATGGGCTAGAAGACAAACAGGTGATTGTCGGTTAGGTGATGATTGGTAGTTAAAAGATTAATTATGGAAAATCCAACACAAATAATTTACGAAGAATGCTTAGAAAATACTAAATTACACAGATACTGTTGCTAAAATTTGTTAATACATTTTGATAATCAATCCCTCCTGGGAATATCCCACATACAGAAGGTGGTAATAATTTAAAATCATTTAAGAACTCTATCTTTTTTTTATAAAATTTATGAGGTATGTAAGTCTTTGTAAACCAATAATACCTCCATTTTTTTATAATAATATCAGCAGATTTAAAATGTAATATTAATAATGCTGCTACATCATTATACCTACTTTTATGAAAATCATATGGAGATATATTACTATTATTATTTACATTAGGATTAGCACCACATCTTAATAATTTGAGTATATTTCTTGGTTCATATTGTACATGTAATGGAGTATTTCCTAGTATATTTTGATGATCAAGATTTTCATTATTTTCATCTAATAAATCAATAATACCTGCATTAATAATTGGTTTAAATAGTAATGTTTCATATACTATATCATAATTTGGTATTTCATTTACAAAACAATAATCCAATAATATTTCTAGTGATTTTAAATCTCTTTGAAGAAATACAGGCGTTACAGATATATTATTTTCCGAATATGGATCATATCCACCTTCAATTAACATTACATTATAATAATGATCTGGTTTAAATAGTAATGCATTGTAAATATAATTATTATTAATAGGATTATATTTTAATAAATATTCAGTTGATTCTGGATCTTTTTGCCAGAATAATGGAGTGAAATCGTATATATCTTTTGGATTAGGTATTGCGCCTCTATCTAATAATAATCTGATAGTTTTAAAATCTTTTTGAAAATGTATGGGATGAACACCCGTTTCATTTATTAAATTTGGATCACCACCTTTATCTAATAAATATTTCATAGTTTCATAAGGCTGTCTGACATGTAATAAAGATAAATTATATAAATAATCATATAAATCATTTGGATTTACATTGTGAGAAAATAGTTCATTTAATATTTCAAGTGAAGGTTCTTTTTTAAATTTATATACTAAATGATACATTTTTTATTATAAAAAAATATTTTATCAAATTTACTTTTTAGATAATTTCCTTATTGATTTTCTTTTAGATAATTTTTTAATAGATTTCTTTTTAGAATTTTTCAGACTTTTTTTAATTTTCTTTTTAATAGATTTCTTTCTAAGAGATTTTCTAATAGATTTCTTTCTAATAGATTTCTTTCTAAGAGATTTCTTTCTAAGAGGTTTTCTAGTTGATTTCTTTCTAAGAGATTTTCTAGTTGATTTTCTAGTTGATTTTCTAGTTGATTTCTTTCTAAGAGATTTTTTATTCTTTTTCCCACCGCCTCCCGGCTCAGGCTGGCTCCCACCCGTAAGTCTCCACCCCGATGGAGACGTATCACCATGCCATTCCCCTACTTGACTTATTGGTGTTCGAGGCTGCCCAAATTTAATATTTGATTTTCGATGATCCGCCTCCTCTTCCTCCTCCTCCCACCCCTCCTCCTCCTCCTCCTCATCCTCCTCGCTTGACCAACCGCTTGCCCAACCGCTTGCTGCGTCATCACCGTCCAACATGTTTGCCCCCACCACAACCGGTGCACTCACCCGAGGTACCGCCGCCCCCCTAACCCTATCCGAAATCAATATCTGGGAGGCCATTCTTAATATAGGATAAAAACTAGATTTTTTTACAATGTATGAAAAATTCGGTATCTGTAATCTTATATACGATACATCTATATCCTTTCCGGGATTGAGAAAAATCAACAAACTCAAATCTATATCATTTATGGATGCAATGTTTCGCAATGTATCATTCACACCATACGAGACAATTTCAATCAATTTGGTATTCGGATTCATCATAAATATTAATGTTCTTAATATTTCTAATGAAAAATCAAGATCTGTATCATAACGAATATTATCGTCTAACAAATTTAGTACTTCGTACAGTTGTTCGAATTTTTCAAATAAGGTTTTATACAATTCCTCTATTTTGGGTGGTAGATGTTGTGGGGTGGGATTAATTAATTCAGCTAAATGAGTAATACATTTATTGTATAATTTTACCGCGATTTCGACTTCATTAGCAGTAAAGTATGGTGGTATGTAGAAATCTTTCGCACCACCTATTTGATTTACTCCCCCGCCTTCTAACGACACACCGCCGTTGTCCCCGCCTTCCCCAACTTCTTCCCCAACTTCTTCATCTTCCTCTTCCTCTCCCCACACCTGATCGCATGGAGAATATTCTTTTTCTCCATGAAGAACTATGTGAATTCCTGTGTTTAAATCCGCAGTTATTTGAGGAATTCCTAATAATATATCACGTGATATTTTATCATAATAATTTGATACCATTTCATCCATTTCATCATTATAATTACTTTCATTATCAATAATAAATATACCATTCAAAAAAGTACGACCCGTTACGCCAGCCGTTATTTCTACCGCTTTGAGCACTTTTTCCGCCACCACCCTCGCCGCAACCATTACGTCAGCCGTTTGCTGTGCTCGAGCTCGGGCCTCCGCCTCCACCCCCGCCGCCTGATGAAGAACTTTATCTTCCAGATCGATGGGATCGCCCGCCGCCTCAAAAAGAATGGAGTAAGACTTGTTGTCTGATATTTCCTGCATCGCGGTCTGGAATTTTTCCCTTATTTGTCGGTTCGTAGGTGTGATATTGCCTAAGAAAAATCCCCCGCCTTTTTGTTCCCTAAATACATATGTAGCATTTTCGCCTTTATCTTTAAATTTAGATAGTATTTCATCCATTAAACTCAGAGGTCCTACCTTAACACTATCGCGGCGCATGAGATCCCTACTGCTGATGATCCTATCTGGTACCACCTTTTTTAAGTATTCTTCCATTTCTTCGTCGGAGATGATACCATCACCATCTCTATCTATATCTTCAAACGCAGCAGGAATCCAGTTTTCATCCGTATCTGGAATGTAAATAATATTAGATAGGTGATATTCTTTAAATATCCGCATAATCTCATACGCGACCATATTATCATCATCATCATCCTTGATCACCTTCGAATCGCTAGGAAATGCTTTTATAGAAATGGGAAAGTTTGCTCTACAAATTGTTTTTTCTGAAAAATCCATGTATCCTTCTAAAACTTTGCTGGTAAAGTAATCCGGACGCCATTCATTATCTTCTTCACCTCCATCACTAAAAAATTCAGGGTGGTCTATTTTAAAATTAGTCATACCTTCATCACTATCAACAAAATTCAAAAGAAGTTCACGAATTTTCGTAGTTATAAAAGTATTCACTGCATCATCATCATATCCGGATTGTCTCCTTACCAGCACGCACTTTAATAACATATATTGTATTTTAAAATAAACTGATGGTGAATTATTTTCTTTTTTAATAAGATATTCTGCTATATTGTCTATTAACTTTTTATCTATATCAATCTGCACCATTTCTATCATTCTCTCCTTTCTCTTCCTTTCATCCGTCAGCGCGTCGTCGGTCGGTAAATTAGAAAGTAGACTTCTTTTTTGTGGGGCTACCTGTTCGTCATGGCTGGCCTCATCTCGTTTTCTTCTACCAGTCGCGGTTCCGGTTGATGTTCCTGTTGTTGCTTCTGATGAATCGGATGCGGTTTCTGTTCCTGTTACTTCTACTGCTGGTGTCGCGGCTGCCGCGGTCGCGGTTCCCGTTCCTGTTGTTGTTGCTGCTGTGGCTCCGGCCTCAGTCGGTTTCGGGGATTGTTCTACTTTTTGAGGCGCATCCCATGTGCGACGTTTCTTTAACTTGGGCCCCTCGCCCCCCTGCATTTCTAGACTTGCTTCCGCGCAAATATTTTTTTTAAGAGCAGTTGAAATAATTGTATGTAAGGGTGCACAATTTAAAAAATATAGTTTCCAATTTGGATCAAAATTAAACCCACCATCGGGTCGTGCTCTGTAACATATAATTCTATTTAACAAAAAATATGACCAAAAATTATATAATCTTAATCTATTTGTAGATACTTGTTGATTATAAAACGATTTGTCGAAATCCGACTTGTTGATCAGATTTTTTGCGGGCGCACGGGGTTGTCTCGGGAGTATCGGTATAGATTGATATTTTATATTAGTCCATACTGGATTTAAGGTCCGTCTATACAGTTGCAGTAGCATGCCCATAGGAGCAGTCGGGGGGCAAGGTAGGTTCAGTACGGCCGTACCCGGATGGTTCGGTCTCATACCAAATGCATATATTTGGTCCAGACGAATATCAGAATTTCCATATCCTGTAATCTCGGGCCGGAAACCGCCGGGTGGCCAAAAAGTCCCATATGGACCACGTGGATCTAATTGATTGTTTAAAAAATGTCTGATGCGCCCATAGTCAGCTGGGTCTCCCACATTTGTGACACTCGGCCAGGACCTCTCTATCCCATCATCCTGCAACCCAGTTTCGTTCGCCCATGGATAATTTGCACCTGAAAAATATATAAGCATTCTAGCAATTGGTTTAAATATGTAATTACTAATATATTTAGAACGCACATAAATCCAATAATCAGGTGATTGGGGCGCGGCCGCGGGGAGCGCGCCGCCGACCGCTGCGCCGGGGGGCTCCGGATACATTAACATATTATATGCATCTCTAAATCTATTTTCCATTCTTTTAACATCATCACCTCCATCTGGTCCAAAATGGATAGAATCTTGTCCATCTAAACTTCCGTCCCCCCCCCCAGGGAAATCTAGGCCGCCAGCTTGTGGCTTCCGGGTGGTTGGACCACAAATACGATTACATAATAATATACTTATCCACCTTTTTACTGATATAGCTTTTTCACGATCTATAATATTCCACGGATGTCTTTGAAGAGCTCTTTGACATAATGTAGGATTTAAATAATATGGTGTTTTTTTATCAGTATATATTACTACCGGAGGAGGAAGACCTGCTGCTCCACCGTCACTAAGGTGACGTTCACTAACGTATTCCGCAAGCGTTTTATATTCCGCATGACCTGGAAGATGGTTCAAACCTCTTAAACGGTCTTCTGCCGATACCCCTCCCGCGACGTCCGGCCCCGGTGGATACACCGGGGCAGCAGTATTTCTTGCCGTTGCTGGGGTTATTGGTGCGGTGGGAGCCATATCGTTTAAAACGGAGTCTGGTACTGGTGGTCCAGTCTTAGGATTACATCCTTGTATCCCCCTACCTCCTCTACCTCTACCTCTACCTCTACCTCTACCTCCGTATACTACATTGGCTTCAAATTGACAAGGACGTTTAAACTTTAAATGTGAGTCCATATAACCAAACCTTTTTAATTTAATAGATACTCTTATTAAACATTGTAATCTACATTCTCCCGCAGGATGATGAGCTCCATCATCTACACCAATGAGACAGTCTTTCCAATTAAATTGACCACTTATTATATATGATGCAATATGTCTACAATCAAGTTCATCTCGATTTTTGGGGCCTTCGGGGGTTGCAACTGGCCACGACGCTACGGCTGCCAAGCAATTTTCCATTCCATTGTTGACCAAGGCTCCAAAATTTTTGGGTTTCAGAGGTGTATTGACTAGGTACCGATATTCCGGCGGCGGTCCAGCTGCGTTCGTTCGTTCAACCAGACTTTCAAAATAATTTATAACATGTGAAGCCCATTTATGTCCATTCTCATTGGGTTTACCTCTTTGACGAGCCCCGCCGCCCGGGGGAAGAGCTGGTGTCCGGCCGGCCTGATAACATGTTCTCGGATAATCATATCCACCCTGCACGGGACGCCCTCGCACCGCTGGTTTACACCAAGTTTGCGCTTGCCCAGAAAATGCAAAAACAGCAAGATTATTCTGAATATTTACTTGATTAATGGATCTTATTACAGGACCTTCCTTGGTAAAATCTATATTTAAGAACGGATGCATATTTTTTTGTTCATTACAAGCTGGATGACATTGTTTATACAATATACCAGGTGGACCACCTCCTTCTGTAAAAGGGAAATCAGGGTAAGGATCACCATCTTTATTTAGTTGACCAAAACTACCCGATGAATTAATTTTGTCAATATTACCTTTCTTTACATTATTAATTTTATTTACACCATATTTAAAACAATAATTTCTAAATATATAATATTCCTTTTTTAACTCTTCATATTCATTACACTGAGTGTTTGAGAATAAATTTTCTATTTCATCATTATATGGACTTACACCAGTATTTTCTGATAATCCACATATAAATGCAAGAGAAGTAACTGGTAATAAATGTTCACACTGTGATCCAAACACCCAATCACCACGCTTATTTCCATTTGTGTTACTATCTATTATTAATCCGCATATATAACATATCCCAGGTTGATACCAATTAGGTTTAATTTTAAGTAAACCCGACTGTACGCCATTATTTGGCCCGGCGGAGTCGGGTGTATTCCCAGGACGTAATACAAGATCTGGTAATTTCTTATTTACATACCCTTCTCTGTGATCGTTGAGGGGTGGTAAATTACAATAGGAAGCTGATATCATCATATCGGTGTACGTGGCTAGCTTTTTTGGTCGCCAGGGATTCATGCCAGTCGTACAATCAGATTTAATTATTGAATCCATTATTACAAAAGAACCATTTCCGTCACTTGTAAAAATACTACCTGAATTCACACATTGTGTGTCAGGTTCATGTTCTATGAATTCACTGCGATCTTTATAGAGCCTAAATTTTTCTTTTGCGCCTTTTTTGTATTGAGCTTTAAAATTTAATTCATTTCCACCATATGAAACAATTTCATTATGTGGTGTTCCCGGTTTATCTTTCCATTCAAGTTCTGTGCTCTCTCTCCATCCGAAAGTGGGTAAAACGGGTGTCGGTATTGGGGGACCTTGTTCACCCCCAAATATTTTGATGACAGTATCTGAGCCGTTCTGAATCCATCCCGCTTTTCCAGTGTTCCATTCCCTTCCGTCCTCAATAGATAATCCAGAACATTTGTCAAAATATGATGCAGTATCTAATAATTTATTAATATGTTTACCATAAAGTGTTGTAGAACCACCATCATTGTCAGGGTTGTCACGACTACCATCACCGAGACGAATTCCTGCACCAGCACACAATTCATTTAATTTATTAATAGAAAGTTCACACTGCCGCCCCGCGTCGGGTTCAGGACCCTCACCAGCGCCCGTATCCGGGATATAGTATTTTAGATATAACATAGGTGAGGTAGCCATAATCTTTTATACTATACCTTAGAAAAAAAATAAAATAATTTATATGTATATATATATACATATGAAAATAAAAAATGTCCCTATTTCTAAAAAAAGTTCAATGGGATCTATGGCAACACTAGGTGAAATACATTATCATTATCAAAAATATGATAATATTTTTAAATTCTTCGATATATTAATGGAAAAAGATAAAAATATTAAATCTGTCTTATGTATACCAGATGTTGGTAAAAAATGGATGAGGTCATTTTTAAAAGTAGTTCTAAGTAAAGATGATTTAAAAACTAGCGAATTAATGATGAAAAATGTAAAACCAGTTGATCCAGAAGTTTCTGTGAATTTATTCAACGAAATGATAAAAAAATGTAAGAAAAGAATTATTGCTGTATCTGTACAATTAATTGTTGAAAATAAACCAGGAACTCATGCTAATATGTTAATCTTAGATACTAAAAAAAAAACAGTAGAATTATTTGAACCACACGGAAAAAGATCAGAAGAAACTACTATGGATCATTTAGTTGGCGCATATAATATTTCAAATAAATTATTAAAAAAATATTTTCATAAATTCTTTCCTGAATATAAATATATCTCTCCACAAGATTATTTACCATCATATGGATTTCAAGCAAAATATGATGCTTATGGTGGATTATGTGTTACCTGGACAACTATGTATTTACATTATAAAGTTTTAAATCCAGATTCAACTAGTAAACAACTTACTAATCATATTAAAAAAAAAGTTAATAAAGAATTTTTATTAAAATATGCTAAATATGTTGAAGATACTATAAAACGTAAATCAAATAAATGATATAGTTGCGGCAGTTTTAGATCTCGATCTAGGTTTATATTTAGATTTAGATTTAGATTTCGATTTAGATTTAGATTTATTTCTCATGGTTCTTCGGGGTTTTTTCTTTGCTCCGAAATCTAAGAAATGATGTGTCATAAAAGGCATTTGTTGATCTGAATTAGACCTGGATCTAGACGTGGATTTGGACCTGGATTTGGACCTGGATTTGGACCTGGGTTGCGAATTAGATGAACTTAATTTGCTTTTAATACTTGAAAATTCACTTTCATCAACTTCTTGAATCCTATTCTCACGCGGATGTGCTTTTTGCATTCTTGGCCTGGCGTTAGGCCAATGAATGCTATGTTTAGATAAGGTTTCTTTATTAGATTTTTGTGGTAGATCTCTTAATAATGTTAATTTTAATGTATTTATATTAGCCATGTTCAATTCTCTAATTATTTTTAATATATTTTGTTTAACACGGACTGATATATTATTTATATGGGTAATTTTATCACCTTGTTTTAATCCTTTTGGTATTTTGTTTTTAGCGGTTTTGTATATTCTTAAACCATTATTGGTAAAACTTAAACCCCAACCTCCATCTGGTTTTCGATTAACAGTGTAATTAATAGTTGACATATTATAATATATATTATATAATAAAATGAAAGAAAATAAAGCAATATTATTTTTATCTGGAATATTATTTGCACAATTAATATCAAAGATATTTAAAAGAATTATTAAACAATCAAGACCTATAAAATCAAAAACATGTGGTATGCCGTCTAGCAGAGCAACTATAATAAGTTTTATTGTATTTTTCTTAATATTCACTAATAAATTTAGTACTAAAACAAAAACAATTATGATAATTATAGGTATAATATCTTTATCTATGAAATATGTTATACATGAACATTCTTTATCACAATTAATTGTTGGAGTAATATTAGGATTAATCCTCGCGTATATATTTGAATTAATAAGTATTAAATTTGATAAATAAATATATTATATTTATAATAACATGGACATTACTGAACAAAAACAAGATGAAGCAGTCAACAATATCATTAAAGTATATTTGGCACAAATGAACTCAGCTGTAAAAATTTCAGATATAATTTGTAATCATTCAAAAGATGAAGATGAAATTACAGGTGATCATATTATATCAGGGTTGATATATAGATTGATGGTACCAATGACGGATGATGATATGGCAGAATCATTAGAAAAAGCAGGTAAATTTATGAATGAATCTACTTCTGATGAAGATTATGATGAAGATGATATGGAAGTTGAAGAAATGGACGATCCTATATATGTACCACCAGCAAAACCTAGAAAGCTAAAAATGAATGATTGTCATTGTGAAATATGTCAAAAAGTCAGGGAATGTATTACAAAATATGATACGTATGAAACATATGATCCCATGGTGACGAGGTTCAAAAACTCTATTAAAGAAACATGTGATAAACATCGTATTTATCTTTGATAATATATACTGGATAAAAAGGTTATACAACCATGAAACTTATATTGAATATCTAAATCTAACGTATTAAAATAATATTCTCTTGAATATTCAGGACCAATGTACCAATCAGATCCAAATAAATATACATCTGATAAATTATTAATACATTCATAATAATATTCAGATTCTATTTTATAATCTTCTTCAAAACACCACCATAATACATATAACATAGTTTCAATTGATTTATTATTATATTTTTTATATCCTGATTTTATAATATTATTTTCTTGAATATTAATATTTTCAGACAAATCATTTATTTTTAAGAAAGTTTTTTCTAATGATTTTAAATTAAATTTTTTCATATAATTATTAATTATATTTTTTTAAATGATATTATTATTTATTAATATTAGTAAAATAGATAATAATATTATATACTTTATTAATATATATAATGGATATAAAATTAATATTAGGATTAACTTCAATAATTTTTGTTATTTTATATGTTATTTATTATTTTATAATACAAAATTTATTAAAAAGTATTCATAGCAAAAATATCCCAATGTATTGTATTTTTATCCCACAAAGAGAAAAATATATAAAAAATTTCTTTAATGGTTATGGTTTAAAAATAAATTTTGTCCCTGCCGTATATAAAGACGATATTAATATTGAACAAATGATAAAAGATAATAAATTATCTAAAAATATGTTAAGATATAGTAATCCTGAATCAAGAACAGCATGTTATCTTAGTCACATTAAATCTATGAAAGAATTTCTAAAAACTGATAAAGAAAGGTGTGTAATATTTGAAGATGATATCACTACATCATATTCAAAGGTAAATTTATTATATAAATTTAATAATATATTAGGTAATATTCCAAATGATTGTGATTTATTATATATAGGTTATTGTTTTGAACAATGTGATAAAGTTAAGAAATATAATGAATATTTCAGTATAGGATATAAACCATTATGTTTACATGCATGGTCTGTTAATAGAAGAGCAGCTGAAATCATAATAAATGAATCTAATTATATTAATGATACAATTGATGAAATATTATTAAAAATAAATTTTAAAGTATATCTATCTAATTATGATTTATTTTACCAGAATAGAGATGAAATTATATCATTATTAGGAAATAATAATAAATTAACATTATGTGCATAAATATTTCTTAAAATTAAAATATAAAAATTTATATATGGATAATTTTATACCAAAATTAAATGTATTAAATATATTATCATTTAATTATAATAACATGAATAATAGAAATTTAATATTAGAACCTTTTTGTTGTATTATGAGAATAATATTATTTAATTTTAAACCAGAAGGCACCAAAATATCAATACAAAATAATTCAATATTATATAATAGTCCATCATTATTCCAAGGTATTTTTAGATCGATTTATGGAGATAATAGAGAAGATATTCATAATTTATATTCACCAATTTTAAAAGGATTTGAATGGCACAATATTGAAGAATCAGATATGAATAGATATTTCTTTGAAAATCTTATAATTGGTTTAGAAAAATTAAATTCAGTTTATGATGATAATACAATAATATCTCATTCAATATCTCATTATATCACTATGATTAAAGATATATTAGATACAAATGATTTAACTAAATTTAAAGAGATTGATAAACAAGAATCACCTTTAATTGAAAATTTAAAAGATATATGGGATAATGATGAAATATATATAATTTATAAAAATTTAAATTATATAAATAATTCAGATGATGAAGCATTAATAAAAACATATATTAAAAGTATTGAAGATATTTTATCATATAAAGAAAAACAAGTTGAAAATTATATTAATTCATCAAGTACTACTTATTAACGTTTCTTTCTACCTTTTGATTTCTTTTTTGAAGACTTAGATTTTTTAGATTTCTTTAAATCAGTGAGTTTGACCGCACCGAACTCACCTTTCTTGGCACCCCATCCAGCCTTTTTAAGATGATTATGTTTTTTCGCTGATTTGCTGGCCTTTACTGAAACAATGCGACCATATTTATTTTTTCTTAAACTTTTTTTGGTTAATCCTCCATTTGTTTTCTTTGCTGAACCATTCCATACTTTTCTTCTTGATCCGAATGTTTGTACTTTCATATTTATATTATATATTAGATTTTTATTTTATATTAATTAATATAATTAATAATATATATATATATATGGATAGAATATTTCATTTAACTGATGAAAGTGAACATGATAATATCGGACCCATGAAAGAATGTTTAAAATCAAAACCAGTCATAGTATTTATGGTAGCACCGTGGTGTGGTTATTGTCAAGAATTAGAACCAACTATAAATAAATTAGAAGAAGAATTAGTTAATGAATCTGAATTTAATAAATTACATATTATGAAAGTTCACGATAATGAATTATCTAAACTTGGTATGAAAGCCAAATCTTATCCGACTATTAAATTTTATATGAATGGTGAACATATAGAAGACCATTCTGGTGAAAGGTCTCCTGAAAATATTAGATCTTTTTTAAGAAATCATATGAAAAAAGGATCACGTCCTAAACAATTAAAAACGTTTAAAATAAGAAAAAGAAAAACAAAAAGACCACCCGTTTTTAAGGGAAAAAATAGTAAAGACCCATTATATTTTGAAAAATTATTCGGACTAAAAATTCCTAAAAAGTCTAAGAAAAAAAAGATTACTAAAAAAAAGAAAAAAAAACAATCAAAACGCAAAAAATAAATTATTTATAAATATCAATAATTAAATTAATAAATATTTTCATATTATTATTATTTATATTATCACAATATTCTTCTATAATTTTTTCAATTGAGTTCAAACATTTTCCTTTATTTTTTATCTGTGAGTTTTTATCATATATAATGAACATATTTAATATAAAATAATTTAATAATTCACATGATAAATTATCTTTATATTTTTTAATCATAATTTCAGTTAAATCAAATATTTTACGATTTTTATCCAAGAAAAGTTTACATAAAGTTTTAATATTATAATCATATAATATATCATCATATTCAATAAATAATTCCCCTAATTTATCTATTTGATTATCCATTTATATTATGATTAATTATTCTTTAATATATTCTTTAACATAATTAATTGTTGTTCAACTCTAATATTTATATCCTGTTTATTATGATTTAATCCTGTTGTTTCAATTGATATATAGTTTTTATTATTCTTATTACAATAACACGCCAGTGAATCAGGTAAATAACAATCTTCTTTATTATAAAAATTAGATGCAACAAATTTCTTATTTTTATCTTTAATAGTCATATTAACTGATTTAACCATTTTATGTGCTAAATCATTAGCATATTTACTTTTATTAGGTATTACACTAGATCCCATAGATTTTGGATATCTAATATGATATTCATATCCTTCATGTAAATCTATTATTAAATCGGAATTTCTAACATATTTAAGAATTATTTTAGATATTCTGTCTTCACCTTCATTACTAAAATTTCTATTAATATCTGAATTAAATGGTTTTAGTTGATATCTATTATTTGTATAATATCCTAATAAATTAGGCATGGGCATTATTATAATTTTATTATTTGGTACGTTTTTATTTAAATATTCTATTAATTTATTACAAGCCTTGGTCCCAGCGGGTTCATTACCATGAACTGATCCTAATATAAATATTGTTTTATTACTGGATTTATCTTTCGGTAAGAATGTATATACTTTTGGATTATTTAAGATTAAATAAAATAACGATAAAAATATAATAATTATGATAAAAATTATTAAAAATATTTTATCATATTTTAGTTTTTTTATATTAACTTTCATTTATAATATATATGGCTAAAAGAAAATGAGTAAAAATGATTTTAAAAATAACTTTTTTAAACCAAATGAGCATTAAGAGAATGTTGATTTAAATATGATCATATTATGCAACATAAATTTAAGTATAAATTTGAAATTAATAATTATTTTATTTTAATAAATAATGAGTATTTTAATTGTTGAATCACCTGCCAAATGCAAAAAGATCCAATCATTTCTTGATAAATCTTGTATTGTTAAATCATCTGTTGGTCATATTAGATCACTTGATACTCGTTGGGCTAATACAGATATTGAAATTAATGATGATTTTGAACCACCATTCGTAGTTATAAAAGATAAACAAGAAGTTATTAAAAATTTAAAGAATAATTCAAAAGGTAGAAAAGTTATATTAGCTGCTGATGATGATAGAGAAGGTGAAGCGATCGCATGGCATTGTGGTGATATTTTAAATGTTGATTTTAATAATAATAATAGAATTATTTTCAGAGAAATTACTAAAAAGGCTATTTTGCATGCGTTAAATAACCCCACTAAACTTAATATGAACGAAGTAAATGCTCAGAAAGCTAGATCAGTAATAGATTTATTAATTGGATATAAATTATCACCGTGTTTATGGGCGAACATTACAACAAAAGAAAAAGGTTTATCAGCTGGTCGTGTTCAAAGTGCACTGCTTAAACTTTTATATGACAAAGAAAAAGAAATTAATGAATATGAATCTGAATATACTTTTGATATTTTATCTAAATTTAAAGATTTATCTGAAAAATCTGAGTTTGTATTTAACGGATCATGTTCAGATGAACCCGATGAAGAATATATTAAAATTTTATTTAAATTATTCTCAGAAGATAGACTTTTCAAAGTATCTGAAAATAAAAAGACCGATGAAAAGAAATATCCTGATAAACCTTTTATTACATCATCATTACAACAAGATGCTCAGAAATCATTCGGTTATCCAGTCAAGAAAACTATGGGTATTGCACAAAAATTATATGAAAATGGTCTTATTACTTATATGAGAACTGATTCTACTATTGTATCGGAAGATTTCCAAAGATTATTAAATACCAAAATTACCGATAATTATGGACAAGAATATTATAATTCACCAAAAGTAAAAAAAGTTAAGGGATCACAAGAAGCTCACGAATGTATTAGACCAACATATATTGATAATAAAGAATTAGATGAAGGTAAGTTTGATAAAGATGATATTAAATTATATAATCTTATTTATGATAGAACTATTAAATCACATATGAAACCGGCAATATATGATGTAAATTCTATTAAATTATGTAATTCAAATACAAGTGATAAAGGATATTTCACATCAAAACAAAAAGAATTAAAATTTAAAGGATTTCTTATATATAAAGAAAATTTAGATAAACAAAATAAATTAGTAGAATTTAAAAATGAATATAAATTATTAGAATGTTCGTGTTTTGATAAATGTTCATTGCCACCAGAACCATATAATGAATCTGCTATTGTAAAATTATTAGAAAATACAGGGATAGGTCGTCCTTCAACATATGCTAATATTATTTCTACATTATATAATAGAAATTATACATTAACTAAGACTATTAAAACAAATGATTATGAAGAAGATGTTATTAATTTAGATAGAAAAAATAATATTACAGAAAAAGTTAATAAAGTAAAAGGAAAAACTATGAAAAGTAAAATAGTAGTAACAGAATTAGGTAAAACAGTTCTTAATTATTTGGATGATAAATTTCATGATATTATTCATAAAGATTTTACGGCGGGTGTAGAATCGGATTTAGATAAGATATCTAATGGTGGACTAATATGGACAGATGTCATTAATAAAGTATATAATTCATTCTTACCAATTGTTATTAGAGAAATTGGTAATAAAGTTAAGAAACCTAAAAATATATTAGGTATTTATAAAAATAAAGAAGTACAAACAGGTTCAGGTCAATATGGTCCATATATCTTATATAATAAGAAATTCACAAATGTTGATAAATACTTAAAATCTAACAAAAAAAAACTCGACGAATTAACCATCGAAGATTGTAAAATTATCTTAAAATATCCAATTAAAATTAATAAATATATTCAAATTATGTTAGGACCATATGGAACATATATGAAATATAATGGTAAGAATATAAAAATTAAACAAAAT
>Ga0209632_10001626_pt1 | contig 22553 bp, 20 predicted proteins | sample COG_10_FD_184754 | JGI IMG/M metagenome (GOLD analysis project Ga0209632, IMG submission 184754) | Pelagic Microbial community sample from North Sea - COGITO 998_met_10 (SPAdes) (version 2) | ecosystem: Environmental > Aquatic > Marine > Neritic zone/Coastal water | place: Helgoland, sampling... | reverse complement strand
CGCCCCTTCGGGACCGGGCAAATGGCCGTTCTCGCCGATGGCGACACGGTCAAGATACGTGCCAATCAATCCCAGGAATCACGCTCACCCAATCTTGACGTGTTTCTGATCGGCGGCGTGCCCTTGCGTGAACCAGTCTTCCAATATGGCCCATTCGTCATGAGCACCAAGGCTGAGGTTATGGAGGCTTTTGAAGACTTCCAAGCAGGTCGCTTTGGGCACATCCCGGCCGACGCCCTAACACCCCACCAAATGTAACAACAGGAAAAGCACATCCGTGCACACAAGAACGAGTTTCACTGGCTACAGGTCTTAAACCCCTATGCTTACCTGGTGTCTGTGACCCCCACTGGAATCTACGTACCGATTGTTACCCCCTTTGATGGGCAAGGGCAAATCAATGTGGAGGAGTTGCGCTCACTACTCACCTCAATGATCGAATCTGGGGTTTCTGGTTTCGTGGCGGCCGGGACCACCGGTGAAGGATACGCACTAAGTTTTGATGAACGCCGCCTCATTCTCACGACAATCGTCGACTGTGTAGACGGAGTTGTTCCAGTGTTCTGTGGAGTAGGCGGCATGAGCACTCATGAGGCGGTTGATCAAGCTCTACTGGCTAAACGCTCTGGCATCACCGGGTTGATGCTCGCTGCTCCCGCCTACTGCCTACCCACCGAATCAGAACTTGCCACCCACGTCACGAATGTGGTCAATTCTGTGGAACTCCCCACGGTTCTCTACGACTACCCGGATCGGACCGGAGTTTCATTTACCCGCGCCGTTTTGGAAAAAGTAGCCGGCAACGAATTAGTAGTCGGGATCAAAGAAGCCTCCGGTGACCTCACCCGTATTACTTGGTTAGGTGAAGACTTCAGCGATCAGCTGGCGATTGTATGCGGGACCGATCTTGGCTCTCCGGCATTCCTTGATGCCGGAGTTACCTGCTGGATCGGCGGAATGGCAAATCTTTTGCCCGCGGCCCACGTTGCAATGTTAGACGCCAACCAAAGAGAAATGGTCTTCGCGGCCATCTCACCGATTCTTCGCTTCATTGAGTTGGGCGACTACAACGCCAAAGTCAAAGCCGGCATGAATGTACTTGGCGCACATGTCGGTGCACCCCGTGCCCCACTTGAATCATTTGAAAAAAATGTGTCGGGCCTGGCGGAACTGACGTTATTGCTAGCCGATGCCGGAAAATGGGCACCCAGGTTCACGTGAGCGTCCGCACGAACACATTGATAATTGGCGGCGGAATTATCGGGGTTAGCATCGCTTCTTCGTTAGCCGACCGTGATGTGATGATCATCGACTCAGGTGAGCCACGGTTCGGTACCTCGATCGGCAATGCTGGTCATGTTGTCGTGAGTCACGCCCAACCATTTGCCGCTCCGGGCATGATTGCTATGGGTGTCAAGTCCCTGCTTCACGCTGATGGCGCCTTCGCCTTTTCAGCACACTTGCCCCTGCAGGCCACTTCCTGGATCGCAAGTTTTATGCGTAATTGCACAAGAAGGAATGTGGAAAAGTTCACGCCTGGCCTTTTGTCCCTGTTACGCACCAGCGCCGAGTTGATCCACTCGAGCGGTGTAACCACCACGTCCACCCCGACCTGGGAAGTGTTCACGTCCCATAAGGCAGCAGATCAAGCACGCGTCGAATCCGAGCATTTTTCCCACCTGGGGATCAGGTCGCTTCTCATCAATAGATCTGAGGCCCTCGAGCAAGAACCGAGCCTCACCCCCCAGGTAAAGGCTGTTGTTGAACTGGGCGAAGACTTCGGGCTTGATCCACGTGAACTGTGGCAACGACTCCGAGCCACCAATCCGGATCTGGTTTTCCACTCGCACGAACTCGCCGCAGCCATCGCCCCCTCCAAAGGCCGATACTTGGTCACAACCACAAGCGGTATGCAGATCACGGCCGAGAACATTGTGATCGCAGCAGGTTCCTGGTCCGGTGAAGTGGGCGCGCTCTTAGGAATCAAAGTTCCCATCATTGCGGCGAAAGGCTACTCGGTAAGTGTCCCGATGCCCAAAGGAACGAATTCACTTCACCCCATGATTTTTGCTGACGAAAAAACAGCAACCGGTCCCTTGGGTGATTACCTACGCATGAGCGCGCGATTTGAATTAACCCATCCCAACGATCGATCCATCAAAGAAAAACGGATACGTCAACTCTATGAACGGGCCGCAACAGTACTGAACTTGCCGCTAATTCCCACGAATCTTGCCGAACTATCTCCTTGGACCGGACTGCGCCCAGCCAGCGCTGATGGCGCTCCTTACATTGGTCCGGTGCCTGATTTGCCGGGGGTATACCTCGCGACCGGGCACGGATTAATTGGCACGGCGCTTTCATTAGGCACGGCAGATTTGATTTCCCGATACATCAGGGACCAGGCAGTGACCCCCGCCGAACTAGCATTAAGTCCACGTCGTTTTCGTCATTAAAGGATACTTATGGAAACCAGCAGGATTTGGCATTGTGTTGATTCGCATACCGAAGGAATGCCAACCCGGGTCGTTGTGGGTGGCGTTGGAGTTCTTCCCGGCACAACTATGGAAGAACGCCGCCAGTACATGATGAAAGAAGCCGATCACCTACGCACCTGGCTCATGTACGAACCCCACGGTCACAGCGCAATGAGTGGTTCAATCATGCAACCGCCCACGCGCCCGGATGCGGATTGGGGTGTTGTATACATTGAGGTTTCGGGCTGCCTGCCCATGTGTGGTCACGGAACAATTGGAACGGCGACGGTCCTCGTCGAAACCGGCATGGTGGAAGTTACCGAACCTGAAACAGTAATTCGCCTTGACACGCCTGCAGGACTCGTGATTGCACGCGTTCACGTTAAAGGAGCTCGGGCAAAGTCAGTCACGATTGAAAACGTGCCGTCATTCGTCACCGAGCTCGATGCCATAATCGAGGTCCCTGGGGTCGGTGCGGTGCGCTACGACATGGCCTACGGCGGAAACTTTTATGCAATCGTCGAACTCAGTGAACTGGGCCGAGCCTTTGGCAAGGAACACGCGCCCGAGCTGCTCGAACTTGGCCTCTCGATCATGAATGCAATTAATACCACCAATCCACCGACCCACCCCGAGAATCCGGCGATTGATCATGTCAATCATGTGCAATTGGTTGCTGCTGACAGCACAGCCCAATTTTCTCGGCACGCAATGGCGATTTATCCAGGCTGGTTTGATCGATCACCGTGCGGGACCGGAACCAGTGCCCGTGTTGCCCAACTTGTTGCCCGTGGACAACTTGCCATCGGTGAACCTCTAATCAACGAGTCAATCATTGGTACCCGCTTCACCGGGCGCGCAATCGGTACAACAACGGTGTCCGGCATACCTGCGATCCTGCCAGAAATTACTGGGCGGGCCTGGATCACCGGAACTTCACAGCACATGCTGGCCCCCGATGACCCGTTTCCCGCCGGCTTTCTCCTCAAATGAAGAACGAACAACTGCGGCCCAGTCCAAGAATCCCGCTCCCCGAACGCCTCGATCCGGATAGCCCAAAAACCGAACAGATAATGGCGAAACACGACCAGGCTTGCGCCATCCAGCAACAGGGATATCTCGATCCGTTCACGGGGCTTTTTGTCATGACCGCTAATTTCCACATTGACCGGGGTTACTGCTGCTCCCGCGGCTGCCGGCACTGCCCGTTCACCAAAGATTAGGGGGTCGCTTACCCTGTTCACATGACAATGAAGCGAAATTTCGCGTTGATCGCTTCGGTATCGGTGACCTTAACGCTGCTACCGGCGGCGATATCCCACGCAACGAATCCCCAAGCGCCTACGACCCCCGTCGCACAAGGTTCCTGGTCTATGGTCCCGCAATCAAAGGACGTAAATAAGGATGGATTTATCGATAGTGATGGTGGGGTGCCAAAATCCGGTGCCATGTCCACTAATCCGTCTTCAACTTATGTGGGAGCAGAGAACTTTATTGCCCAGCCCAATGAACGACTCATTGATGGATCGCTTTCCTGGTATTTAGAGGACTCTGGTTTTCCGGTCACTCTCAACGCATGTAAATCAAAAGGCGACACTTACTCGTGGAAAATTCAGCGAGGTGGAAAAGTCATCCAGCGAATCGCCACAACGAAATTGGCGAAGAAAACCTGCCGCACCACTGTGCAACTGCCTGAAGGTCTACATAGTTTCACACTGACCGTAACTTCCGGCTCTAAAACCAAACGCCAATCCATGGTGGCAAATATCTCCCACTACCTGATGGTGGTCATGGGCGACTCGTACGCTTCCGGTGAAGGTAATCCACGAAATGTAGATGCTTGGCTCAACAATCGGTCTCCCTCGTTCGATCCGTACTGGGATGACGAACAGTGCAATCGAAGCGTTCATGGTGCGCCGGCTCAAGCGGCACTTAAACTTGAGCGATCATCCAAAAAGAGTTCGGTGACCCTCGTTGACGTTTCTTGCTCCGGGGCGACTGTGCAAAAAGGAATTCTGGGTCCGCAGTTGCGCGGTATGAAATCTCAAATCGAAGCGGTGAACGATCTCGTCAAAGGCCGAGATATTGATGCGATTGTCATGTCTGCTGGCGGTAACGACGTTGGGTTTGGATCGATTCTCACCTCATGTGCCTTGCAAAGTAACTGCCCGCTGGCCACCACAACCACTCCCCCGCTTTCGGCCTACCCCACTATGCAGACGGGGGTTCAGGCCCTTACCGCCGAATTGCCCACCGGTTATTCATTGATAAACAAATGCTTTACCGACTCAACCTGCACAGGGACGCAGAACCAAAACTTGCCGGGCCTGTCATTGAGCCCGATCGGGCAAGTTTTTCTCAATTCTTACCCGGACCCGACTCGGTCCGAAACTGGATCAACCTGCAGTTACCTCACGATTTCCCAAGAAGACTTTGCTTGGGCTCATGACACGATCCTCGATCCCAGTCCAGTGGATCCTTTTATGTACCGAACCACTCAGGGTCGAGTAGTGCCATTAAGTAGCGGGGCGGGTTCTCTCAATGGCGCTATTGCGAATACGACCCAAATCGGGTGGAAACCGATCATGGGCACGTGGAGTAAAACCGGAACCGGGTCTACCGGACACGGCGTTTGTGCAGGCGGGCAGTCTTGGATATTCGGTCTTACCGGAATTTTTGGCTTCACCTCTGGATCGTTTCACCCCAACCCAGTTGGCCAAAAAAAGATTTCCGGCATCATCTTCCGAGAAATGGTGGCCTCGGGTTTCTAGCACCAGGGGCCAGTGATAATCTCGGGGCTCGCCACAGGCACCGCTAGCTCAACTGGCAGAGCAGCTGACTCTTAATCAGCGGGTTGGGGGTTCAAGTCCCTCGCGGTGTACTTATCGTGAAGAGTATCGGTTCTCTTTACGATAGATCTGCTCGAAAGCGCGATCACGCAAGATGCGGGAAAAATCTTGAGCTGAAGTCACGATTTCTAGGGGTTGACACTGAACTGGTAGGTACAAATGCTTTGACTTTTCAGACAAAAACCTGCCCTCGTTGCGACCCGAGTGTGAAGATCAGTTTACTCCTCAGCCAAGTGAGGTCACGAAAAAGGGTTAAAGAAACCAGGGGGATCACGGGAGACGAATCGGGTCACCCATAGACCAAGCCACCGCCGTCCCGCGCTCCATGCCCGCTAGGTCAGCCATATCCGCTTCGTCGAGACTGAAAGAAAATAGGTCTGCGTTCTCAAAGATCCGATTATTAACAGTGCTCTTCGGTAAAACCGCAAAGCCCTGCTGCACGCCCCAACGCAGAAGCACCTGTGCTTCACCAACTTGATACTTCTTCGCTATTTTCTCCAGGGTCCCATCGGAGACTCGCATCTGCTGTGTCTTAGCACTGTCATGTCCTACTGCCGTGCGCCAAGTGTCGAGCGGAACAAGACTGCTGTAGGCAACGACGCAGATCAAATTTTCGCGCAGATACTTGACGAGCTCCCGCTTCTGCGACCAGGGGTGGAGTTCGATCTGATTAACCTCCGGAAGGGGAAGTCCCGCAGCTCGTATTTCCTCGATGTGTATCTTGCTGTAGTTGGACACTCCGATTGCCCGCGCCTTACCTTGATCACGCAGTTCCACAAGGCCACGCCATTGATTGATGCGTTCGCTAGGTGTCATTGGTGAATGAATCAGATATAAATCCACATAGTCGAGCCCCAACCGGTCCAAGCTGTTATCTAAAGAGATAGTTGTTGTGCCGAAATTCTTGGCTGGAAGCCCCCAGTCAGGATTTCCAGGGAATAGTTTCGTTGTTACAAACATGTCGTCGCGGCGCAAACCTGCTGTGAAGGCCTTCGCCAAGGCTCGTCCCACTCCTTTTTCATTTTCATAGGCTTCTGCCGTGTCGACATGCCGGTAGCCTGCTGAAATCGCAGTGTCCAAGGCCCTCTCTACCTGGTTCTCACTTATTAGATAAGTCCCGAAACCGAGGGCCGGAATCTGGACATCGTTCTTTAGCCGAAGAACATCAGAGTCCAGAGGGACTGTCATTAGGTTGCCTTTCGCACAAGGAACTCACAATGTCCCAAGCATATTCACATTCGGGGAGCGGCGGAGTCGTCACCGCCAGTGCGCACCTTGGGTGTGAAATCCCACCCCTGCTCAACTTAGAAAATAGGTTAGGCTAGCCTAACTCATATCCCGTTCATTCCTGAGAAAGGTTCTACACATGTTCGCTCGCAAGATTGCTCTACTGACCGTAGTCTCAGTGTTAACAGCGCCATTACTCGTGGCATGTTCCAGCGACTCGGGTTCTAACGGTTCATCAGAGGAAATCACCCTTTATTCCGGACGCGGTGAGTATCTTGTTGGTTCTCTTTTTGATCAGTTCACGGAAGAAACCGGCATCAAAGTCAATGCACGCTACGGGGGCAGCGCCGAACTAGCTGCCCAGATGCTGGAGGAGGGAGACAAATCTCCCGCTCAGGTCTATCTTTCACAGGACTCCGGCGCACTTGGCACAGTAGAAGGAATCCTTGCAACATTGCCCACCAGCATCGTAAATTTAATCCCAGAGTCATATCGAGCAGCCAATGACACATGGATAGGTGTGACCGGACGGGCACGCGTCATTGCCTACGACTCTGAAACTGTCACTGAAGGCGAGGTTCCTACTTCAGTTTTTGATTTAACGGATGAAAAGTGGCGGGGACAAGTGGGTATAGCTCCCGCGAATGCGTCCTTTCAATCATTCATCACAGCCATGCGCATTGCCGAGGGAGAAGAAGCCACCCGCAATTGGCTCGAGGACTTGGTCGCCAACGACGTCCAAAAGTATGAAAAGAACGGGCTGATACTTGATGCTGTGGACAGTGGGCAGGTCGAGTTGGGTCTGATTAATCACTACTACTGGTTCCGCAAAGCCGCAGAGGTTGGAGAGGATTCAATGCGGGCACAGATTTCCTTCGCCGATCCTAAGGATCCATTATCTCTTATCAATGTCTCCGGCGTTGGACTACTTAAAAAGTCGCAGGAAAACCCAAACGCAATTGCTTTCGTAAAGTGGCTAATGTCAAAAGAGACCCAAGAATGGTTCGCAAATACCACGTACGAGTACCCATTACTCCCTGCCGCTGAGGCAGCCGAAGGCCTACCTGCTTTAGACTCACTCCTTGGACCTGACATTGATCTTGCTCAATTGTCGGATCTGCCAGCAACTCTCAAGCTTCTCCAAGATGTCGGGTTAATTTAAATTCTGATGCCGTCAAGTCCCGCGCCCAGAACGCCGCGGCTCCTTTTTTGGGGGGCCGCGGCCGCCGCATCTATTGCCGCAATACCACTTCTATATCTAGTAATTCGAATCACAGGGTCTGGGATCGACAGTATCTTGGAAGTGCTCTCGCGAGGTCGCACGTGGGAAACGGCCGGTACAAGTCTTGGATTAGCCTTCACGGTAATTATTGCAAGCCTAGCAATTAGTTACCCCACTGCTTTGATACTGACCCGAGTTCACGTTCCATTCCCGCGGTCCTTCTTCACTCTGGCAGTTCTTCCGCTGGCAATACCTTCCTATGTGGCGGCTTATGCCTGGCTTGCGCAATTCCCGGCAATGTCTGGGTTCTGGGCAGCAGCCCTAATTCTCACCTTGGTGAGTTTTCCCTACACATTTCTTCCCATCATTGTGTCCTTGCGAACCTCAGACCATTCATTAGAGCAAGTTGCGCGATCGCTCGGTAGAACTCCAATAACGGCTTTTCTCGCGACGTCTTTTCGACAAAGCACGCCCGCAGCCGCTGCTGGTTCACTCCTTATTGGTCTATACGTTCTGTCAGATTTTGGCGTCGTGGCTCTCTTCCGCGTCGATACGTTTACCAGGGTCATCTACTCCACCTATCGGGCAAGTTTTGATAAAACCTCTGCAGCTGTCTTAGCTGGGATATTGGTACTGCTGGCAATAATTCTGATCTCTCTCGAGCGAAAAGCCCGTGGCCGCACCCTGCGTTATCGCCCAGACCGGGGGGTAGCGAACTCGCTGTCCAGACTCACTTCAACACGAGGTATCCGGAGCGCAAGTGTCGCCTGGCTCACTGGACTAGCAACGACCTCACTCCTAATTCCGACCGCTTCCCTTTTTATTCTCATGTCCGAGGGAACTCGAGCGCTGGATTGGGGCGAATTGACGACTGCAGTGATCAACACCGTTGTCGTTTCCTTTGTTGGGGCGGTCATCGCCGTGGGACTCGCTCTACCTATTGCCGCACTCACCTCGCGCTTTCGAAATAGAAAATCTGCCGCAATTGAATCTTTGTCTTACTCCGGCCTCGCGCTGCCCGGTGTTGTCATCGGACTCTCGCTTGTGTTTCTCTCCATCAACGTGTTCCCCGCAATTTATCAAAGTTTCTTTTTGCTGGCGTTCGCATATGCCGTCCTATTTTTGCCTAAGTCGCTTGGTGCATCTCGATCCGCTTTCGAATCAACCCCTCCAGTGCTCGAGCAAGTTGCCCGTTCATTGGGGAAAAAACCGATGAGTGCATGGGTGTTCACCACCGGTAGGCTTTCGTTGACAGGCGTAGCGGCTGGCGGCCTGCTCGTTATGCTCACATCCATGAAGGAACTTCCCGCGACTCTTATGCTTCGTCCAACCGGGTTTGAGACTCTTGCTACAGAATTGTGGAACAGAACCGAGCTCGCAGCATATGGAGCCGCTGTTCCTTATGCCTTAGCGTTGATCGCTGTGGCAGCTATCCCGGCCTTTTTACTGTCAAAAGCAATTTTGGTGACAAAATCCGAAGAGAAAAGGCCCACCGAAATTTCGATCTCAGCATGAAAGCCATAGAAGTCTCCGGCGTGTCTGCAGGATACGGCGGAGAACCAGTCATTAAGGAAATCGATCTCGCGGTTGACTCCCAACAACTTCTGGCAATTCTTGGTCGCAGTGGATCCGGAAAGTCGACCCTAGTTAAGACTATAACCGGATTTATTCGGCCCTTGTGTGGGAAAATTTTTCTTGATGGGGTTCAGGTCGCTGGACCAGAAGTCTTTGTACCGCCCGAATTACGCAATATTGGTCTCGTTCCGCAGGAAGGGGGCCTATTCCCACACCTCAGCGTTGCCCAAAATGTGGAATTTGGAATTCGGAAGGATGCCGGCAAAGATCTCCGGGTCCAGGAGCTACTTGAACTTGTAGACCTCCGTGAATTGGCACGTGCACGGCCCCAGGAACTGAGTGGAGGGCAGCAACAGCGAGTGTCCTTGGCACGTGCGCTTGCTCGGCGCCCTAGTGTGATTTTGCTTGATGAGCCCTTTAACGCCCTCGACGCCACGCTCCGCGATCATGTTCGTGCTGACATCGCTGAAATTTTATCTCACACGTCAACAACTGCGATCCTTGTCACCCATGATCAAGATGAGGCACTTTCAACAGCACATTCAATTGCTTTGATGGATCTCGGTCGAATATTGGCATTTGGCTCACCTCAGAGTCTTTACCAATCACCAAATTCAATACCCGCCGCAAAGCTGCTGGGTCCAATCAACGAAATACCCGGCACGGTCGCCTCCGAACACATTGCGGACACTGAGTTTGGAGAAATGACCTTTGACACACACGAGTTAACTGAAGTTGGCACTCGAGGCACGGTGCTCACAAGACCTGAGTCGATTGATTTCGGTAACCAGGGGACCTCAGCTCTGGTTGAATCCATCCGTTTTCATGGTCATCAGGCAATGGTCACGGTCATCACCCAGTCAGGCTTGCGGCTGAAAGTGCGAGATGAACAGTCAGTGACATCACATATCGGAGACACCGTGCAGTTAGTTTTCAATGATGTGAATACCTTCATCCCTGCAAGTCAGGCAAGCGGAAGACTCTGACCGCGCAACCTTTGGAGCCTCTTCCGAGGTTGTGAACTCTAGATACATGGCTGCTTGGGAAGTGTGTAGGAGCGAGCACTACTGCACCCTCCGCGCGATATTCTATGAAGGGGAGGGGGTGGTACTTTGCAGGTAAAGATAGGCTAACCTTACCTTATGGTCATTGCTGGGGTGCAGCTAAGCACAGGAGTTCGCCAAGGAGAACGAAAATTAACCCTCGATTGCATGAGTCTACGCACCGGAACGGCATTCGTTTTTGAAGAAGAGAACATCAGTTACCCCGAGCTATCGCGACGGGTGAAGCAGCGTTCGAAAGAGCTCGGCACACTTCGCCGGGTTGTTCTGATCGAAACGGCGAGCCACCCGGAGCCACTAATCACCTATCTTGCTTGCGTAACTGGTGGTCACGTGGCCCTGCTCGTAGGTGCCGCAAGTCCATTGCATGCAGGCTATTCAGAAATTGAGGCCGAGTACCGCCCCGACTCCACGATGCGAAGAAATGCAACCGGCTCCTGGGATCTGACAAGCAATCGTGAGGTTCCCCTGGGTGAACTCAATTCCGAACTTTCCGTGCTCTTATCTACCTCAGGCAGCACCGGGTCACCAAAAATGGTGAAGTTGTCATACGACAATCTAGAGAGTAACGCCCAAGCTATTTCTCAATACCTATCCCTGAAGACCCATGAAGTAACAGCGACCCTCCTGCCTTGGTCCTACTGCTACGGATTGTCAGTGATAAATAGTCATCTTGCCTCGGGAGCAAAAGTAGTGCTCACCGATTTATCCGTTGCCGATTCTTGTTTCTGGGATCTTGCCGTCAACACAAAGATTACAAATATTTCGGGTGTTCCCTACTCCTTCGAAGTAATGGAGGAAAAAAAATTTAAGCCAAGCCAAGTCCCCAGCCTCCGTTTGATCACCCAAGCCGGTGGTCGGATGGATCCGAATGCAGTTGTCCGGTTCAGTGAAATGTGCCGGGAAAGCGGATGTGACTTTTACGTGATGTACGGCCAAAGCGAAGCGACCGCGCGCATAGCGTATTTAGAACCGGCACTCGCACAGACCCATCCCGACTGTATTGGTAAACCTATTCCTGGAGGCAACTTATGGTTGGAGCCTGTTTCTGACGGCCCCGCCGGGTCGAGCGAGCTGGTCTACAGCGGACCGAACGTGATGATTGGGTATGCCTTTGAGCGAGGCGACCTCGCCCTCGAACGACAGAGTGAGGTTTTACACACCGGAGATTTAGCAGAGCTAACTGACAGTGGTCTCTTTCGAATCACCGGAAGAATGAATCGAATTGCGAAACCTTTCGGGATTCGTGTTGATCTGGATCGACTCGAGCGGATCCTAAGTAATTCGCGTGACGAGATCGCCTGCGTAGAAACGCCCTACGGTCTGGCAATAATCGCTAGCCCTCGGGATCACGATACTGATCACGCTGACAAGGACATTTTAGCGCTGGCACGAAACGTTGAGTCGGCAACAGGGCTTCCACTGTCGGCAATAAGGGCAGCCAGCATTCGCTCTATTCCCAGGCTCAAAAATGGTAAAGTCGATCACGTAAAAATCCAAGAAATGCACCAGGCCAACGAGATTTTGGCCGAAAAGTCGCCACAGCCCACACAGAACAAGCCAGGCGATGCCGGAGAGATTTTGGCCCGCATACTGCGCAAATCTCCCGTTTCTAACGAGGACTCATTTGTCAGTTTAGCTGGGGATTCAATGTCGTACGTCGCAGTTAGTGCTGCACTGCAGGACCGCTTTGGCGCCCTTCCTCCTGGGTGGCAACGCCTGACTGTGGCAGAACTCAACGAATTGGAGCGAGCTCCTAGCCGGTCGTTCCTCTCAACAACGAGTCTAGATGTGATGGCGTTACTGCGCACAATCGCCATTGTCTTAATCGCTGGCTCCCACATTGGGGCTTTTGATATTCGTGGTGGAGCCCACCTTCTTCTGGCTCTCGCTGGATTTAGCTTAGCGAAATTTCATCTGACTGAGGCTAACCGTCACCTGCGAACGCGACGAATTGCTACGAGCGCCGGCCGCATTATTTTTATCAGTTTACTGTGGTTGGTACCACTAGTGATCTTGAACAATTCATACGGACCGAGTGTGATGTTCGGAATCAATTTTTTTGGCCCTGACGGTGGGGCGCCGGAGTGGCGCTACTGGTTTCTCGAAGCCTTGATTTATGCAATCGCGGTGACTGCAGCACTCTTGTTTCTACCACCGGTCGATCGTCTTGAACGACGGTGGCCGTTTGCGCTTCCCGTGTTTCTCATGGTGGTAGCCTCCCTCATCTCTTTTCTATTTGCAGCTCCAGAAGGTCCCGGCACGATGTACACGCCACTTGTCGCCGGTTGGCTTTTTGCCGCAGGATGGGCACTGCAACGTGCCCCGGACACTGCACGGCGGCTCCTGATCCTTGTCGCCGTCCTCGGCGTTGGATATTTCTTCTTTAACCGGCCTGATCGAGTTGCGATCGTTGTGGGCGGGCTTGCATTAGCGGCTTTCCTGATGTGGGTACCGGTGCCGCGGGTTGTCGCTATGGCAGCAACTCGCGTGGCAGGCGCCTCATTAGTTATCTACGTGTCGCACTACCAGATTTACCCATTACTTGGAGATTATAAATGGGTGGCTTTGGTGGTCTCCCTCGTGGCAGGGGTCGCAATGTGGACATGCTTGGAGATGCTACTTCGACAGATATCACTGCAACGAGACCGGCTCAGTAAATTGAGTCCTTCTGGGTCTAATAGATTCCATACGGCGTTTTCAGTGCGCAGAAACGCGTCCCATTCGTGACCCTGCCCCTCGTGAGAACCGGCGTGGACCTTGTCTCAGTGGCCCGTCTGCAGCACCTTCTCGCTGTTGTCGGAGAACCCTTTAGTCGAAAAACTTGGACGACCCAAGAAGTTACTGATTGCGCAGGCCGAACCGAAAGCCTCGCCGCCAGGTGGGCTGCAAAGGAAGCGACTCTCAAAGCCCTTGGGGCAGGGGTTGGTGAGATCCCGATGACCGACATCGAAATTTATTCGCAGCAGAGCGGAGCCCCTGAGCTAGCACTTTCCGGACGCGCCGCAGCGGCCGGGCGCGACGCGGGACTAAATTGCTGGAGCGTTTCGCTTTCGCATGATTCGGGCTTGGCGATCGCCTTTGTCATTGGTCTGGGAGCGTAGTTCTTACGTGCAATTGAAAGTCGCCCAGAAACCCCTCGCCCTTATAACCTCGGTTAAATACCAATGCGCGCATCTATAAGTCTAAATTCCCACGTTCGAGTTCATTAATCTGGCGCGGATCAACTTTCCCCGAGGCTAGTCTGAAAGAAACATCGTTAATCTGCCATGCTTAAGGCGTGGGACGACATCAAATACCTGAATTTAATGAGCTCGGCGCAACCGTCGTTCGCGGGCTTTTCACACCCGATGAAGTGAACATGATCAGACTTGGGATTGAAAAGAACTTAGCCAGTCCAGGTCCGATGTTTAAAATTGCGAGCCAGCCCGATGATCCCGGTCGTTTCGTTGAAGATTTTTGCAACTGGAATCGCATCGATGAATTTCGAACAATTGCATTTGAGTCCAGGGCCGCTGACGTCGCACAGCAACTTATGGGCGGTTCGAGCGTGCGCCTCTTTCATGACCACTTGCTAGTAAAGGAACCCGGCACCCAGCAGGAAACCCCATGGCACCAAGACCAGCCGTATTACAACGTAGATGGCGACTTGAACTGTTCCATGTGGGCACCGGTTGATCCGGTCGCCCTGGAGTCAACCCTTGAGTTCAATGCCGGCTCCCATAAAAAGGGTTGGCTCATCCCACGAACCTTTATGGACAATCAAGCCAAATGGTTCCCCGAAGGCGCCATGTCGGAAATCCCTAAGATCGAAGCCGATCGGAATGCCTTCGAGATTCTTGGCTGGGATCTACAACCGGGCGACGCCGTCTTTTTTCACATGCTGACCATCCACCATTCATACGGTGTACCTGGACCGAACCGGCGTCGCGCATTTTCGCTCCGATTCTTGGGCGATGACATGGTTCACGCCCCACGAGACTGGATCACCTCACCCAACTTTGATGGCCTCAATCTTGAGATTCCGGCTGGTGCACCGATGGAGCACGATCTGTTCCCCTTGCTCCGCGAAGCCTCAAGGAGCACGTCTGAGTAACTGCCGCTACATCTGAGCCCCTTGGCCGCCGTACCCGATCTCACCGGTCAGTATGGCGTGAGCCGCGTTGTGCCCCGGTATCCCAGAGACACCCCCGCCTCTGGCTGCACCACTGCCACACAGAAAAACACTACGATGAGTGGTTTCCACACCCCACTTCCCGACCTGATCACTTTCCATCGCCCACGGCCAATCCAAGGGCGTGTGAAAAATGTTCCCCGTCGGGATACCGAGGCTGTGCTCAATATCAAGGGTGGTATTCACTTCCATACAGATCTTACCGCTGGCATCTTGATACAGACAGTCTTCAATCGACTCGTCAAGGACCGAATTCAAAGTTTTCAGCACTGCCTTTTTTGCATCTTCACGTGTATACGGACTTTCATTGCGAGAGAAGAGTTCATGCGGAGTGTGCAAGGCAAAGAGCGTGAGGGTGTGAACGCCTTGTTCTTGAAGTTCGGGTGAAAGTATCGACGGGTCTGTCAAGCTGTGACAATAGATTTCAGCCGGTAGTAGGTCTGGTAGTTCGCCCGCGACCGCGATTGCAAAAGCACGTTGGAGCTGTTCATAACTTTCATTGATGTGAAATGTTCCATTAAATGCCTCACGCGAACTGCCGGCACGGATCCGAGGAAGGCGTTTGAGCAACATATTGACCTTGATTTGCGCACCACCATCGGGCAACGGGATTTCACGCTCCGGCTCTCCCAATAATTGCGCAAGAACTGCCGGTGCCGCATTCACCAACACTCGCGTGGCCGTTACCTCCCCCATTGAAGTCCCAATCGTGACCGAACCTTCGCTTGGCCTCATCCACGAAACGGGTGTGGACAGTGAGATCTGCACTCCGAGGCCTCGGGCAATTGCATCAAGTTGACCAGTGACCTGGCCCATTCCACCTACAGGCACATCCCAGTCACCTGTCCCGTTTCCGATCACGTGATACAGGAAACAAATATTTGCTCGCTTGTCATCACCGTGGGCGTCCGCAAAAGTTCCAATCAGGGCGTCGGTGAGAATAATTCCCCGTAGGACATCATTAGAGATAGATTTTTCGATGACTTCGCCCAATGGCCTTTCAAAGAAGTCTTCCCAATCGTCTTCATTGCCAATCAGGGCGCGCATTTGATCTCGCGAAATAAGAGGCTGGGTCAGAGTGGGAAAGACTTTCTTGGCGATCCGGGCTGTCCGGGCATAAAAGTCGACCCACGCTGTGGCATCCGTCTCATTTCCGGTGAAATTGGTGATTTGCTGGCGTAACGCGCTTTCATTATCTGCAGGGATCACTAGGCCACGATCCGGCTGCTGCGGATCCGGGGTGAAACTGGAAACAGATCGCTTTACTGTAGTGAGTTTCATCCCCAGATCAACGCGGATCTGCTCGGGCAGCAACGAAACTAGATAGGAGTATTTGCTCAACCGTGCCGGCACTCCTGGGAAAATTTCCGTTGAAATCGCGGCTCCGCCGACTTGATCGGCGGCTTCGAAGATCGTCACCGCGAGACCGGCTTTAGCCAAGTAGCAGGCCGCAACTAGGCCGTTATGCCCGGCACCGATAATGGCGACGTCCACCTGGTCCATTTGCTTGTTCACGAAATCCTTTGACTAGAAACTTATTCGCCTGACGCAGGGATTGAGACGCCAAGTTCGCGCAGCCGCTCACATGAATCACTATAAACGTCATCAATCACGGCGCAGGTCGAATCGTCAAAGTCACGACGCCAACGTCCGGCGTGCGAGCCATCAGGGGTAACGCGTGCCTTAAACCAATCGCGCATTTCACGGGAGTCCTCGAGCTCGCAATGCTCAAGGATCAAGTCCACGGACGCATCACGCTCAGTAACGACTAGATCTTGTAAGTCCAAGGTCAACACCGCGCCTGCCTCACACCTCTTCACCGCCTGATCAGATTTAATCATGCGCTTCTCCCATAGCGCTACTGCCTCGAACACATCACTCGGTCCAAAAGTCTGATGTACGAAGCTCGCTGCCACATCGCGTCCGTCACGCACCATCACGACCACTTTATGTTGTGGGTAAATAGGTGCGATCAGATTTGCTTTCCGGGCATTCGCAGGGGTGGTATCCACCCAACGTTCGGCATCGCAACCCAGTGCGACTTTTTCCATGATTGAATAAACGAGTACCTGGCTTGCCTGCTGTGGACTATTTTCAAAGTGAGCTAGGTACTTGTCTGTCGTTTCGGTCACAAACTCCTGTGACATAGAAGTGTGCAGTCCGGAATTTTCGTCACGAAAAAACCACCGGTTATGGATACGATCAACGGCAAGCTCCGCAGCTTTTAACCCCGCGGGCTTACCAGCCTTTGCCAGTGCATCGGCAATGCCATTATTGCCAGTAATAAATCGAACTTCCGAGGGTAATGTCATAGTCACCGCAGGATGATGATCCAAAAGATCACCGACAATTGTTGAACCACTACGACCGGTTCCGCCCACAAAGACGGGATTGAGTGAAGAACTACCCACGACGGCGAAGCAACTTGATCGCGACAACGCCGACAACTACCGCGCCCACGATTGCAACCCGCTTAGTGCGAATGGCGCCGAAATCATCGGTGAACCAACTTTGAGCCGAATGCAAGCCACGTTGGGCCAGTCGGCCCGGAGCAGTCTGCTCGCGCAAGTGGGTTACAGAATTGATAAATTCAGCACGGGCCACTTCGATTTCGGACTGTAACTCCGCTAACCGCGGATTTTCCGATTCTTTACTTGCTTCTTGTTCGCTCACCCCCACAGCCTAACGCGATGTAGATCCCCCGAGAACCACGGCTCCAGGGTTACACCTAGACTCCGCAGGCACTCTCGCGGGAGTGGTGGAATTGGCAGACACGCAGGTTTTAGGTACCTGTGTCTTCGGACGTGCGGGTTCAAGTCCCGCCTCCCGCACATTAAACAGCTTCCCGGTGAGACGTGAGGTAAATCTGTGCGAGTCACTTTCGAGTGAGCCCCTGCGCAACATGATGCTTGATGGAAGTTCTTTGAACCGTAGGAACTACTACCCGGGTGTCTCCTTTGCGCACTTTTCCTGAATTTAGGACAGTGAATCAGTCTTTTAGCGCAATAGTGAGGCTGGCGAGGGCCTTACCCCGGTGACTAATTGAGTCCTTCAATTCTGAGGTCATTTCAGCGCTGGTGACCTCGTGGCCGTGGGGTACGAAGATTGGGTCGTATCCGAATCCGTTTTCACCTCGTGGCGCATCGATCAACGTGCCCGGCATTTGGCCTTCGACTACGAACTCGGTTCCATCGGGGTGAACGTACGCGGCCGCGCACACAAAACTCGCACCGCGGCGATCGATTGGGACTTGAGAAATTTGGGCGAGGATCAACTCAAGGTTTGCCCGATCATTGCCGTGGGTTCCCGACCAGCGCGCGGAGAGAATTCCCGGCATGCCGTTAAGGGCGTCAACACAAAGTCCGGAGTCATCTCCCACCGTGGGTAAACCCGTAAATTCGCTGACCGCCCGCGCCTTGAGCAATGCGTTGGCAGCGAATGTTGCACCGGTTTCTTCAACGTCCGGCAGATTGGGGAATTTCGCAGTTCCGACCAATTCGATGTCGAGGCCGCCTTGCTCAAGGATTCGGCGCATCTCTTCGATCTTATGATTATTTCGAGAGGCGATAACTAGCTTCTGGGTCATATTAATTTTCGCCCTAGTTAAGCGAGGGCTTTGACCTGGAGTGCGGCTAAATCAAGGCAACCTTGGGCTGCGAGATCAAGGAGCTGATTAAGTAGATCGCGGTCAAAAGCCTCACCTTCAGCGGTTCCCTGAACTTCGATGAACTTGCCGCTGCCGGTCATGACGACATTCATGTCTGTGTCCGCATTAACGTCGTCGTCGTAGTGAAGGTCAAGACGTGGTTCACCTTCGACGATTCCAACGCTCACCGCTGCAACTGAATCAATAATGGGGTCTTTTGTGACAAGACCTTTCTCTTTGGCCCATGCGATGGAGTCAACGAGGGCGATATAGGCCCCGGTGATAGCAGCAGTTCTCGTTCCACCATCTGCTTGAAGAACATCACAATCGATCAGAATTGAATTCTCACCAAGAGCATTCATGTCGACCGCTGCCCGCAAACTGCGACCAATGAGTCGAGAGATTTCCTGGGTGCGACCGGACTGCTTTCCCTTGACGGACTCGCGCTGATTACGGGTATTGGTGGCTCTGGGAAGCATGCTGTACTCGGCAGTGACCCAGCCCGTTCCTTCACCTTTGAGCCAACGTGGAACTCCGGAAGTAAATGACGCGGTGCACAGAACCTTGGTGCGACCAAACGTCACCAGAGTCGAACCTTCAGCATGCTCGGACCAGCCTCGCTCAAAGGTTACTGCTCGAAGTTGATCTGCTGTTCTACCATCGGTTCTCGTCATGAGGCCAAGGTTAATGGTCGCGCTGTGCATTCACACTAATGGTGTCAACCGATGCGACTTCCGGACCGAGAAATCTGCGGCCAAACTCCTTGAAATGCTGTGGCTTACCGCTTACTTGGAACTGGTAGATAGGCGGTGGGCCATTAACAGGGGCAAGTACCTGATTCTCCTGTAGCACCCGATAGAGGTCTTTAGCCGTTTCCTCGGCGCTGCTCACCAGAGTGACGTTTTCTCCGAGGACATAAGAAATTGGGCCAACGAGTAGTGGGTAATGCGTGCAACCGAGCACCACGGTGTCAACATCGGAGTCTCGGATTGCGTCGAGATACTCATGGGCCACTTTGAGCGCTTGGTCACCGGTTGTCACACCCGCTTCCACCAGTTCCACGAATTGCGGACAGGCAACGCTTGTGAGTGTGACATTTGTTGCCGCTTCGAAAGCATCGTCATAGGCCTTTGAATTAATGGTGGTGCGGGTCCCAATCACGGCAACGCTGCCATTACGTGTTGCTGCTGCAGCCCTTCTCGCCGCCGGGTGAATTACTTCAACAACCGGGACTGAATAACGCTCGCGGGCATCACGTAACATCGCTGCGCTCGCTGTATTACATGCGATTACTAGAGCCTTGACACCTGAATCCACGAGATGATCCAGAAGCTCCAAGGCGTAGGAGCGGACTTCAGCGATTGGCCTAGGCCCATAAGGACCGCGCGCCGTGTCACCCACATACCGGATTGACTCATGTGGCAACTGGTCAATAATGGCTCGCGCCACGGTTAATCCGCCAAAGCCCGAGTCGAAAACACCGATTGGTTGTTCCATAGTGATCCCAGCCTACAAACAAAATGTCAAGGGAATCAGCCCCCACCGCCGGTAATATGTGGGTGTTCCCTGAACGGGCGCGCAATCACAACAAAGGGAGTACCCATGTCACAGGCCGAAACGGTGCGTCGCCCATTCGGGATCACGCTGGTAGCAATGCTGATCGGATTTGGCGCCGTGTTAAACATCACTTTTGGTATCTTGATGATTTTTGCAATCTTCGGCACCAATCCCACCCTTACCGACCCGTTGGGCAACGACCACGTTATCAGTGGAGGCTGGCTGCTTGTCAACGGAATAATCACCTTGATCTTGGGCCTGATGTACCTGTGGCTAATCAAGATGACCATGATCGGGTCAGCGACTGCTCAGGTCATTATCCAGATGCTTGCCGTGATTAATATCGTGTTTGCAATTTTCAACCTGCCATACGGTTGGTGGACAATTTTCATCAACTTGATCATTTTGCTCATGGTGAGTAGCGCTAAAGCCACAATGTGGTTCAGGCAAACCGACTAGTTCCATTTGAGACGGTGACCGAGTCGGTACTGACTACCGGATCGGTCACCGTTTTGTTTTCACTCTTCGCCAAAGTAACCAATTGAAATCAAGGTTTCCTGCATCCAGGTGAGCCAGTTGTAGAGTTCATGTAGTTGATAAAACGGATCTGATTCTGATCGTTCTTCAGTCCATGATTCTTGATCGATCTCAAGTCGGGTACCCAGCGCCAAACGCAGGCTATTGAGAAATCCCACCCATTGTTGCCATTGATCGGGGTTGAGTGTGAGCTTTGTTCGCCCCTCCAAGTCCGCCAGTACCCGCTTCGCCCTCGTCACATTTGTGTCCCTCAACGAACGTTCAGTGAATCTTCTGAACTCCATTGAAGCATCTGGGTCATCGGGATACGCATCAGGAAAAAGTCTGGTTGAGATTGGGTCTGTCGGTTTCGCCGCTTGTGAATCAATCCCGATTAGCGCTGCCAGCGGGTCTTCATTTTTGACCACTTCGCTGTCCGGCGAAGTAATGTCAAGTAACTGGTTGGCGAGATCGCCCAGAACTTTGACTTCAATCGTTTCAACGTGGATCACGATCTGCTCGCCATCGGCTTTAATCTCCATGTGCCCTCAGCCCTTAGCCGTTTAGTCTTTGGACAGAGTGGCCCAGAGGCCATAAGTATGCATTGCCGCAACGTCTTTTTCCATGGCTTCTCGGCTGCCAGTTGACACAACTGCCTTGCCTTGCGTGTGGACCAGCAGCATGAGGTAGTCGGCCTTTTCCTTACTGAATGTGAAGTACTCCATAAACACGTAGGTAACGTATTTCATTAGGTTGATGGGGTCATCCCACACCGTCGTGGACCACGGACGGTCCATCTCGCTGTCCAGCCCTAGTTCGGGGATGGTTTCCAATGGGGTCGCGGTCAAGGTCACAGGCATCGGTACAGGCATCGGTCTAAGCAACGTCATCAACACTGTGACATTGTGACATGGCCCGGGCTAATCAACTAGAGTTGGAATATGGTTCCCGAATTTATCATGCCACCAGCCGAATCTGGCCTGCCCGAACCAGCGATTCTTGCCCGAATCCGCGAGTCCGTGATCGGTGACAACCAATTGATGCGAGGGCCATTTGGGCCTAGGCGGGTCACCTACGCGGACTACACCGCCAGTGGGCGCAGTGTTTCTTTCATCGAGGATTTTATCCGCGCAGAAGTCCTCCCTCGCTATGCAAATACCCACACAGAGTCCAGCGGTACAGGATTGCAAACCACACGTTTACGCGAAGACGCTCGCTCGATCATAAAAGACGCGGTTCACGGCAATAGCGACACCGCGGTAATTTTCTGCGGCTCCGGATCCACTGCAACAATCAACAAACTCATTGGTATTTTAAATCTTCGCTTACCCGCAGATCTTGACGCGAAATATAATCTCATAAATCAGATCCCTGCCCACGAACGACCAGTAGTTTTTATTGGCCCGTTTGAGCACCACAGCAATGAGCTTCCCTGGCGTGAGTCAATCGCAGATGTTGTCACTATTCATGAAGATGCGAACGGGCAAATCGATACCAACCAACTTGAAGCTGAACTCATCGCCTACCAGGACCGACCCCTTCGGATCGCCTCCTTTAGCGCAGGGAGCAATGTCACAGGAATTTTGGCTGACACCGACGCCGTGACTCAACTCATCCACCAGTACGGGGCCTTAGCTTTTTGGGATTTTGCTGCTTCGGGTCCTTATGTCGATATTGAGATGAACCCCCAAAGCAACGCACATCCAACGGCGTACAAAGACGCGATTTTCCTCTCGCCCCACAAATTTATCGGCGGACCCGGAACACCTGGAGTGCTCATTGTTCGCAAAGAGCTCCTGCGCAATACCGTTCCAGAGATTGTCGGTGGCGGAACAGTCGCTTACGTTAACCAGCTTGAGCACATGTATCTCGACGATGTGGAACACCGCGAAGAGGGCGGAACACCAGCCATTATCGAGTCCATTCGCGCCGGGCTCGTTTTCCAACTCAAAGAAGCAGTGGGCGTTGACGTTATTCGGGCACACGAAAACGACCTAGTTGGTCGGGCAATTGACAGCTGGGAGCCACACCCCAATATTCAAATTCTTGGCAATCTTGACGCCGACCGCCTCAGCATTGTCTCGTTTGTGATTAAGCACCCTGACGGTAAATACCTCCATCACAATTTCGTAGTTGCGGTTCTCAACGACCTGTTCGGTATTCAATCTCGAGGCGGATGCAGCTGCGCTGGGCCCTACGGGCATCGACTACTGGGAATAGATTTGGATACCTCGCATGAATACGAGGTA
>Ga0209632_10001624_pt1 | contig 22559 bp, 23 predicted proteins | sample COG_10_FD_184754 | JGI IMG/M metagenome (GOLD analysis project Ga0209632, IMG submission 184754) | Pelagic Microbial community sample from North Sea - COGITO 998_met_10 (SPAdes) (version 2) | ecosystem: Environmental > Aquatic > Marine > Neritic zone/Coastal water | place: Helgoland, sampling... | reverse complement strand
ATCGAAAGGTCGTGCGGGTCAGGTATTTGATGGTGGGTTTGGTAAAGGCACCACTCAATTAGGTATTACCATGTCAAAGAAGGTCAAGCAAGTTGGATGCTCAATGCTCAAAGATTTAATTGAGGGTGAAAAGTTGATCACAAATGATTTTGATACTATTTCCGAATTGAGTTCCTTTGTTTCCAAGGCACAGTCATACGAAGCTGATGTTGGGTGTCATGACGATCTTGTCATGTCGATGTTGTTGGTTGCATGGTTAACTACGCAGCCACACTTCAAGGACATAACAGACATTGATCTTAGAAGACGAATGCTTGAAGAGAAGATGCAGGCAATGGAAGATGAGATTTTGCCCTTTGGGTTCACTAATACCCTTGAAGAAGAGTCGTTTGTGGATGATGAAGGGCAGTCTTGGTTCTTTGTAGACGGGCATTGAAAAACTCCTTTTTTATAAATATTGGGGAATAAGTTTATGGATTATTGATATTATTATATTGCCATATCCTCACAAGGAGAAGAGAACATGCCATTTCAAGTTTCACCCGGAGTCAACGTATCTGAAATTGATTTGACTACTGCAATCCCCTCAGTGTCCACTAGTGTCGGCGCTTTTGCTGGAAGATTTCAGTGGGGTCCAGCGATGGACACTACCTTAGTTACATCAGAAACTGATCTCGTGGGTCAGTTCTTCAAGCCCGCAGATGACAACACGTCACAGGATTTTTTCACTGCTGCAAACTTTTTGGCATATTCAGGTGCCCTTAGACTAGTTCGGGTTATTGATGAAGATAATGCTGCTGGAGCGGGATCTGTTAATGCACAGGAGCTTGGTAGTGCAGGTGGTGCCGGAGATAAGGGGCTTCTTATCAAGAATGATTCGCATTTTGATGGCGGACTACCCACTTCAAATACCTTTTATGCCAAGTATGCTGGTTCTATAGGAAATGAAATCACAGTAGAGCTTTGTGATCATGCAGGTAGTGTTGGGTTCGGGTTTCAGAATTGGGCCCCTAATACCTTCTTTGATGCACCACCCGGCACATCTGAGTATGCATCGAAGCGTGGTGTCACAAATGATGAACTTCACGTTGCAGTCCTTGATTCACCAACGGGTACTTTTTCTGGAACTGCAAATGCTGTTTTGGAAGTGTTTCCCTTCTTGTCGAAGGGTTCTGATGTAAGAAATTCTTCAGGCGATGTAATTCACTGGGAAACCTATATTAACAACCAATCTAGATATATCCGAATTGGAAGTGAAACTGCCAAGACGAATGCAACATACGGAACATCCACTGCGACAAGAGCCGCTGACAGCGATGGTTACGGCACTGCATACGGAAATGTTGCAAGTGGGATTATATCGGTTAAACTTTCTGGTGGGCGGGATGGCGCATTTTCTGCCGGAGAGTTTACCGGAGGCTACGATCTCTTTGCGGACACTGATCAGGAAGATATTTCATTGATGATAGCTGGTGGTGGTGGTGGCGGTCTTGGGGATAATGACAAAGAGGCTGTGATCAAGAAGGTCATTGACATTGCCACGACAAGAAAAGATTGTGTTGCATTTTACTCACCACTCCAGTCGGATACTCAAGGGGTGGCTACTGATAGTGGTAGATTAGATGCAGTCAAAGAATTTCGACTGACTAATACTAACAAGAATACGTCTTATGCATTCATGGATAGTGGCTGGAAGTATCAGTATGATAAGTACAACGATACATATCGCTGGATTCCTTTGAATGGCGACATTGCTGGTCTTGCCGCTCGAACGGATCAGCAGAGAGATGCATGGTTCAGCCCTGCTGGTTATAATCGAGGTCAAATCAAGAACGTGGTCAAGTTGGCATACAATCCATCGAAGGCACATCGCGATGAGCTTTATTCCAAACAGATTAACCCGGTTGTTAGTTTTCCGGGTCAAGGAACGCTGTTGTTTGGGGATAAGACATCACAGACTCGACCAAGTGCATTTGATCGAATTAATGTGCGAAGGTTGTTCATTGTTCTTGAGAAGGCAATCTCAACTGCTTCTAAGTTCTCGCTCTTTGAGTTCAACGATGCATTTACCCGAGCGCAGTTCCGAAACATGGTTGAACCATTCCTTCGGGATGTTCAGGGTCGAAGAGGCATCACAGACTTTAAGGTAGTGTGTGATGAGACAAACAACCCCGGAAGCGTGGTTGATCGGAACGAGTTTGTCGGCGACATTTATGTTAAGCCAGTTCGATCAATTAACTTTATCCAACTAAACTTCGTTGCGGTGTCAACTGGCGTTGACTTCACAGAAGTAGTAGGGAAATTCTAAGGTTATCGTATAAATAGAATTAGGATAATAAGGAGAACAAAAGAATGCCTTTTTCAATTAACAATTTTAGAGCGCAACTTCAGGGTCAGGGCGCTCGCCCTAATCTGTTTGAAGTCACGATTCCCTTTCCGGGTGCAGTGAATCCGGGCGAGGCTGGGCAAAAGATCACATTCATGTGTAAAGGTGCCCAGATTCCGGGTGCAGACCTTGGTATGGTTGAAGTTGACTATTTTGGTCGAAAAATCAAGTTGGCTGGCAACAGAACATTTGCTGAGTGGACAACGACAGTCATCAACGATGAGGACTTTGCTGTTCATGCAGGGCTAACGAATTGGATGAATGCGATCAATTCCCATGCAACCAACGAGAGACAGATTACCGGAACAGATTATCAGGTAGATGCTCAAGTTGTGCATTATAAAAAAGATGGAGATGTTGCCAAAGAGATCAATATAATCAATTGCTGGCCTTCATCTGTTGCTGCAATCGAACTTGGTTGGGATCAGAATGATGCTATTGAAGAGTTCTCGGTGGTCTGGCAGTATGATTACTGGACGATCAATGATGCCGCGACTCAAACTGGTTAATATATAACCTTCTGGTGGGGGTTATATATAATGGAGTAACCCTCACCAGAAAGGTATCATTTTATGGCAAAAAGAAAATTTTTAGGCTTTACAATAGGAAAGGATGATGAAGCAGTTCCCGAAGAACGTCTTCAAGCATTCTCCTTGCCTGAAAATCAAGATGCAGCAGTTGAGCTTAAAGGTCCAACCGTAACTGGTGGTGCTTATGGTACATATCTTGACCTTGAAGGTACGGTCAAGAATGAGATTGAATTAATTACTCGATATCGCGAAATGGCAATGAACCCAGAAGTAGAGCTTGCTGTTGATGATATCGTTAATGAGTCTGTCATCACCGAACAGGGCAAGTCCCCCGTTGCTATTTCTTTAGGCAACGTAGATATTCCAGAGTCAATTAAAACTAAGATTGTCGATGAATTCGATGAAGTTCTTCGGCTTCTTGCGTTTCATGAATATGCATATGATATATTCAAGAAGTGGTATGTTGACGGCCGTCTTTATTATCACATCATGATTGATAGCAAAAATCCAAAGGACGGCATCCAAGAACTCCGCGCAATTGATCCTCGTAAGATTAAAAAAGCAAGAGAGGTTCGTGACAAGAAATCTAATGGTGATAAATTAGTTTCACTCCCCCGCAACGTAACAGAATATTACCTATATTATCCCGGCGGCGTGTCGAGCCGTGTTTCTGGTATGGGTGGTCCGAATACACAACAAGCACTCAAGATTACCGATGATGCAATTTGTCACATCCATTCCGGTATTCTTGATTCAGGCAATAAAATGATTCTTGGTAATTTGCACAAGGCAATCAAACCAATGAATCAACTCAAGATGCTTGAGGATGCGACTGTCATCTATCGCCTCGCCCGCGCTCCAGAGCGAAGAATCTTTTATGTAGATGTAGGCAATCTACCAAAGGTCAAAGCTGAGCAATATCTTTCCGGTATCATGTCCAAGTTTAAGAACAAGACTGTATATGATACCGAAACCGGGGAGGTCCGAGATGATCGGAAGCATATGTCAATGCTGGAGGACTTCTGGCTCCCGCGAAGAGAAGGCGGTCGAGGCACGGAGATAACCACCCTCCCCGGCGGAACTAACTTGGGAGAGATTGAAGATATTATCTACTTCAAGAAGAAGCTATACAAGGCATTGGGTGTTCCTGTGTCAAGACTAGAGCCAGAGGGCTCTTTTAGTCTTGGTCGAGCAACGGAGATTAGTCGTGATGAGGTCAAGTTTGGTAAGTTTGTTAATCGCCTTCGGTATAGGTTTACTAACCTTTTCGATGACCTCCTTGGTAAGCAGTTGCAACTGAAGGGTATTGTATCCAAGGATGATTGGGATGTCATCAAGACTCTTATTCAATACAACTTCCGACAGGACTCTCATTTCTCGGAACTCAAACATACAGAAGTTATGCGAGAGCGCCTTGAGATTGCACAGACGATGGATGAGTATGTTGGTAAATACTATTCAAAACAGTGGTTGCGTAAAAATGTACTGAATCAAACAGAAGAAGAGATAAGGATGATTGATTCGGAGATGGCAGGAGAAATTGACGATGGAGAAGTTGATCCTTTTGAAGAAGAACAGATGGCAATTGATCGGCAGAATTCCGGTGCTGCTCCACCACCACAGCAGCAGCCACAACAAGAAGAAGTTTCTATAGTAAAGAAGGTTAGTTCGATTCGTTCAAGAGCGAAGATTGCAACCGCAGAGCAGCTTGACGAAGATATTGAATAGCATAAATAATAGAAAATCAGGGAGACGACATTATGAGTAAAGATACGATTAGTAGTGCAATCGAAGATGCATTAGACGAAAATCCAAATGATTTTTCGGATAAGATTAATGCGGTCCTTGCATCCAAGGTACAGGATGCATTGATGACTAAGAAGATGGAAGTCTCAAACCGTTGGCTTAATGATATTGAGCTGCCAGAGGAAGAAGAATAATGAAGTTAATCACCGAAGTTATGGACGAGCAATGCATTGAATTCATCACCGAAGAGAATAATGGAGAGAAGAACCATTACATCAAAGGTGTATTCATGCAAGCCGAACAGAAGAATCGCAATGGTCGAGTATACCCTAAAAAGGTTCTAGACGAACAGGTTCGCAAGTATGTCAACAGCTATGTTGAACAGAATCGTGCCTTTGGTGAATTGGGTCATCCAGACGGACCAGTTGTCAATCTTGAGCGAGTTTCTCATATGATTAAGGAACTCAGAGAAGACGGAAACAACTGGGTCGGAAAAGCAAAGATTATGGATACTCCATATGGTAAGATTGTCAAGAATTTAATTGACGAGGGTGCCAAGCTGGGTGTGTCTTCAAGAGGTATGGGTTCTCTAAAGAATGTAAGGGGGACGAATATCGTACAGGATGATTTCTATCTTGCTACTGCCGCAGATATTGTTGCAGATCCTTCTGCGCCGGAGGCATTTGTTGAGGGTGTGATGGAAGGTAAAGAATGGGTTTGGAATAACGGGATTATTAAGGAACAGGAAATTGAAAATATTAGGAATGAATTAACCAAAGCAAAAAGAAAGCAACTGGAAGAGTCAAAGTTGAGACTTTTTAAATCCTTTCTGTCAAAATTATAGGATTTATAAATAAGTAGGAATTAACTGTGGAACTTTTCCATTCTTTTTAAGGAGATGGACATAATGGCAACCGAACAAGATATTTTAGAAGAGTCCTTGATGGACGAAGAAATTGACCAGATTGCAAATGAAATTGCAATGGAACTTGAGGGTGAGCTTTCCGAAAAAGCACAGCCCGAGGCTGGCAATTCTGGTGCTGCTGATGCCTCGCCTAGCAAGCCCGGAGATGGTGGAAACGGTTCCGCTCCCGAGCAGGCGCAGGTGGGTCAGACTGCAACACTCAAGGGTAAAAAGTTATCAAAGAAAAAGGTCAAGGCTGAAGTTAAGACCAAGGGCCAGGGCGAAGATCCGGCAGAAATTGAAGTGTTTGAAGATGAGGAGTTTGAAGGTGAAGAACTTCCTGAGTCGAAACAGGAAATGATTCGCTCGATCTTTGAAACTCTCAAGAACACCGATCAGGACAAGCTCGCTGGTGACTATGCCAAGTTGATGGCTACGCTCCTTGACGAGTCTGAAGGTGACGATGAATATGATCAGGTTGCTCCAGTTGTATATGAGCGAACGGTTGTCACTGCGGAAGACATTGATATTTCTGAGGATCTTACTGCGATCTTTGGTTCCAATGATCTTTCCGAGGAATTTAAGTCACAGGTACAGACGGTATTTGAAGCTGCCGTAGTATCAAAGATTAACGAAGAACTTGAGTCTCTTGAAGAGTCGTTCAATGTCAAGCTGGATGAATCTACTGACGAAATTGTCGATACAGTAACCGAGAAGGTAGATAGTTATCTTGGTTATGTTGTCGAAGAGTGGATGCAGGAAAATGAGCTTGCCGTCGAGCGTGGTATTAAGGCAGAAATCACCGAAGAATTCATTGGTGGGCTCAAGCAGTTATTTGAAGATCATTATATTGATGTTCCTGAAGAGAAGGTTGATGTCGTGGATAGTCTCGCTGACCGCGTTGAGGATCTTGAATCTAAACTCAATGAGTCAATCGAAACTAACATTAATCTCTCTGCAACAGTTAAAGAATTCCAGAAGGATGAGGTTGTTAGTGAACTGTCTGATCAGTTGACTGACATTGAATCTGAAAAGCTGCGAGGTCTTTCTGAAGGTGTTGGGTTTGAAGATGTGGACCAATATAAAGAAGCTCTTGGTACGATCAAGGAGAATTATTTTCCGCGAACGACACAAGGACGAGCTGTTGTGGTAGACGAGGAGTTTGAGGTTTCTGAGAATGGAATCGTAGATGAAGCTCCTCAAAATGCTTCGATGGCGCGTTATGTTAACACCATCGGAAGAACTGTAGTAGAGTAGAAATTTAGGAACTTATAAATAAGAATTAGAATACTGTTGAATAACAGAATTAATTCAGCAAACTTTTCAAGGAGAATAAAACATGTTGAATGAAGAACTAGTTAACAAGTGGCAACCAGTTCTTGAACATTCGGATCTTCCCGAAATCAAGAATCATTACCGCAAGGTTGTTACGGCACACATGCTTGAAGCGCAAGAGAATGCTTTGCGTGAGCAGCACGGCGTACAAGGCGTTGGATCTACCAGTCTCCTTGGAGAGTCTACTTTACCAACCACGATTGCTGGCGATGGTGGCATCAGCTCCGGTAACGTACAGAACTTCGATCCAGTCCTTATTAGTCTGGTTCGACGTACTGCACCTAACCTAATCGCGTTTGACATCATGGGTGTTCAGCCAATGAGTGGACCGACTGGTCTTATCTTTGCGCTGCGACCTACCTATTCTAAGGATGTCAAGGGCACCGACAGTGGTGCCAACGCATTCTACGGAGAAGCAAACACTGGTTTCTCTGCTGGACGCGACGGGAATTTTCCTGCATGGGCATCTGCTGGTAACGATGATTCCGGTTCTGACAACGCTACGGATAGATTCTTCAATGACACTGGAGGAGCCCCGGCGGATCGAACCGGAATGGCGACTGCCGATGGTGAGGCTCTTGGTACAGGTGGTGATGCCATTCCGCAAATGTCCTTCAAGATCGACAAGACTTCGGTCACTGCTGTTACTCGATCCCTCAAGGCTGAGTACAGTGTCGAGCTTGCTCAGGATCTGAAGGCAATTCATGGTCTTGATGCCGAGACGGAGCTTGCCAACATTCTTACGACTGAGATCAATGCTGAAATCAATCGTGAGATCGTTCGTAAGGTATACATGGGTTGTACTGGTGTTCCTGCGGTCGATGCTCGCGGTACTGCGAATGTCGGTGGCGGTCAGGTGGCGGGTGCCCTTGACGGTCGATGGCTCGTTGAGCGATTCAAGGCTCTTGTCTACAAGATTGAGACAGAAGCCAACGCGATTGCGAAGAACACTCGACGCGGAAAGGGTAACTTCATCATCTGTTCTTCGGATGTTGCTTCTGCTCTTTCGACTGCGGGTGTCCTTGACCCAACGGCTGCTCTCACGGTAGACGACACGGGTTCGACCTTCGCGGGTACAATCGGTTCGGGAATGAAGGTCTACATTGATCCTTATTCCTACACGGGTGACGACTTCGTTTGTGTCGGTTACAAGGGAACCAGCCCATATGACGCAGGTATGTTCTACTGCCCATACGTTCCGCTCCAGATGGTTCGTGCCATTGGCGAGGACAACTTCCAGCCGAAGATCGGATTTAAAACCCGATACGGTGTTGGCGTGAATCCATTCGCGACTTCCTCGGGTGTTGCTGGATATGATGTCGGTAAGGACAACCGATACTACAGAGGCTTTGCAATTACTAATCTTTCTGGGATTGCGTAAGCTAATATAGTAACAAGCTAAGAAATCAGGGAGTGTCCTTCGGGATGCTCCCTGATTTCGTTTCGGCCTTCCCTAAATATACACAGGAGGAAATCATGACAAAACTATTCAATTCGCAACCAGACAACATCAATCTAGTATCTCCTGTTGGATTCCGCTTCAACATAGAATATCTTCCGCAAACCAATTGGTTCTTAACCTCGGTAAGTCTTCCCGGTATTTCGTTGGGTGAGATAGCCCAACCCACTCCTTTCATGCAGGCGCAGGTTCCCGGCAATGACTTGACGTGGGAGCCGTTGAACATCACATTCCTTGTTGATGAGGATTTGAATTGCTGGAGAGAAATGTATGATTGGTTGACTGGAGTTGGGTTCCCTAATAATTACGATGAATATAAGAATCAAAAAGCCGATAAGCAAATATATTCTGATGCCACACTAACTATATTGAATTCCAATATGAATGCTAATTATATCGTACAGTTTGGTGATCTATTCCCAACAAGCCTATCAGAAGTATCCTTCGATTCCGCATCTGCTGACATCGAAGGTATTAAGGCAACGGCAACTTTTAGGTATCTAACATACAAATACGAGAAAGTGTGACTTACCCCTTGACAAGCGATCTGTAAGTGCTATAATATACATAACGTCAAAACTGCACCTGCATACATATCAGCTAAACATAGGGACACTTTTAAATATGAATCTTATTGAACTTACACTTATTGAAGATATATACACAATGTGGGGTGAGGACAGCAACATAGACACATTGGCTCTGGATGAGGAAAGTCTAAAGATACCTGTACTGCATTCCAAGTATGTTCGCCTGCTCATAGACGAGAGAAGGCACCTGAATAAAATGAAAGAAACTCACAACATTCTCAAGAGAGACAAGATCGAGTATTATAGCGGAAAGATGTGTGAAGAGGATCTATTGGAACGAGGGTGGGTGGCTTTGGATATGCGTATTCTCAAGTCGGATGTTCCAAGATATGTGGAAGGTGATAAGGATATTGTACGTCACCTGATTCAGATTTCTGAGCAGAACGAGAAGGTTCAACTACTTGTGTCTATTCTTGACTCCATTAAATGGCGATCCCAACAAATCAAGAATGCCATTGATTGGAGAAAGTTTTTAGGCGGGAACTAAATGGAATCTGTGGTCGTCAGTAAAAAAGATGATGTATATCTGTGGGTTAGTGCAGAACCACACACCATCCGTGAGATGTCAGACTATTTCACGTTTGACGTACCCTCTGCTAAGTTTCATCCTTCGTACAAGATGGGTGCATGGGATGGAAAGATACGTCTTTTGAACTATAAAGACCAAACCATCTATGCAGGCTTGATCTCTCACGTTGCAACATTTTGTCGTGAAAGAGGATACCTCCTAACCTATGATGGTGAGGCTGATGATAACTTTTCCTTGAATGAAGCCAATGAATTCGTAGAGACATTAGGTCTTCCATTCAAACCACGAGAATATCAGATGGAGGCATTTGTTGCTGCGGTTCGCAAGAGACGCATGTTGCTTTTGTCACCCACCGGATCTGGCAAAAGTCTCATTATCTACATGTTAATTAAATTATATTTAACTAAGCATGATCGTAAGCATTTGATCATCGTACCATCGACCTCCTTGGTGGCACAGATGAAAAAAGACTTTGGTGACTATGGGTTACAAGGATCTCCTATACACCAAATTATGTCAGGGCGTGACAAACAGACCGATAAGCCTATCGTGATCTCTACATGGCAATCCCTATACAAGATGCCAAAGAGCTATTTCGATCAGTTTGGTACAGTGGTGGTGGATGAGTGTCATGGTGTCAAGTCCAAGTCTATCACTAACATCATGACCAAGATGACCAACACACCCTATCGCTTTGGTACAACAGGTACACTTGATGGTACACTAACCAATAAACTAGTGATTGAGGGTTTGTTAGGTGAAGTGCGAAAGGTGACAGCAACCAAGGATCTGATTGATGAGAAGGTTTTGTCTGATTTTGTAGTCAAGGCAATTGTACTCAAGCATCAAGAGAAGGTTGCTGCCGACCTCAAGTATCAGGAAGAGGTTGACTATCTGATTTCCAGTGAGGCACGCAACAAGTTCATTAAGAATCTGGTGCTGAGTCTTGAGGGCAATACGCTTGTGCTATTCAACTATGTTGAGAAGCATGGTGTCCCACTATTCAAATCAATATATGACGAGAAGCAGGCCGAAAGAAAGGTGTACTTTGTTTATGGTGGCACTGAGTTGTCAAAGCGAGAGGATGTCCGTGCTATTGTAGAAACTGAAAAAAATGCTATTATTATTGCATCATCTGGTGTATACTCACAGGGTATCAACATCAAACGATTGAACAACGTAGTGTTCACTCACCCCGGAAAATCCAGAGTGAGGACATTGCAAAGCATTGGTCGTGCATTGCGGCGAGTGGATGATGAGGAAGCGGTGTTGTATGATATTGTAGATGATTTGACCAATGGTAGGAAGACTAGGAATTTCTCATTGAAGCATTACCAAGAGAGGTTTGCGATATACAAGTCAGAGAAGTTCAAAGTCAAAACATATAATGTAGAATTGAAGGGGTAGTATTATGGCGAGAGAGAAAAAGAAACCGGAACACTATGTAGACAACAAAGAGTTCCTTCAGCATATGGTCAAATTCAAAGAAGCAACGACGGCAGCAAGAGATGATGGCAAGGCTGATCCGCAAATACCCGATGCCATTGGTGTGATATTTGTAAAGATTGCTAGTCACCTGTCATATAAGTCCAATTTTATCAACTATGCATTTCGTGAGGACATGATTGCAGACGGGATCGAGAACTGTATTCAGTATATACACAACTTCGACCCAGAGAAGTCGAAGAACCCCTTTGCCTATTTTACTCAAATCATCTACTATGCTTTTCTGCGAAGGATTCAGAAAGAGAAAAAGCAACTCTATGTTCGGTATAAGTCATTGGAGAATAGCCAGTTTGATAATATGAGTGATGAGGATCATGCAGCCGTGTCGAGTATAGGTATGGCTAAACTGTATGATAACATGAGTGAGTTCATTCAGAACTACGAAGACTCTATGGAGAAGAAGAAGCAGATCAAGAACAAACAGCGGAAATCTACGAAAAAGAAAAAAGTGACTAGCAGCAACAATATCCTACAATTTGCATCAGATTTGACTGAGGAAGAAAAGATATGAAAATCGCACTTGTCACAGATACACATGCGGGGGTTAGGGGGGATAGTGACACTTTTGCCAAATACCAGTACAAATTCTGGTATGACGTTTTTATCCCTTATTTGAGAGAGAAAAACATCAGCAATATCATACACTTAGGAGACATCACAGACCGTCGAAAATGGATAAATTACAAAACGCTAAATGGCTTCAGATCACTGATGAATAATCTTGCCTCTGAGTTCGATTTAAAGGTGATTATAGGAAACCACGACACATTTTTCAAAAACACGAATGACATCAACTCCATGAGTTGTTTGTTTGAGACACCAACGCAATGGTATGACGGAGCGTTTCAATGGTATTCAAAGGCTGAAGAGATTTGGTATCCGGGTGTGGAGCATCCTTTGTTGTTAGTGCCTTGGATCAATTCAGACAATCTTGAAGAGACTCTTGATACCATTGATAAGTCAACTGCCAAGGTGTGTCTGGGTCATTTGAATTTGGCTGGCTTTGAAATGGCTCGCGGACTAAGGAATACCGAGGGTATGGATCGCAAGGTGTTCCGTAAGTTTGATATGACGTTGAGTGGTCACTTCCATAAGAAATCGCATTTGGATAACGTCTGGTATCTGGGTTCGCCATTTGAGCAGACGTGGATCGACTGCGATGAAGAGCGTGGTTTCCATGTGCTGGATACAGATACGATGGAGTTGGAGTTTGTTCCTAATCCACATAAGATGTTCTTTCGTGTATTTTATAATGGAACAAGCGACGTGAACCCTGCTGACTACACAAACAAGGCAGTTAAGATCATCATTAATGAAATTGATGATCAATATGTGTTCAGTAAGTTTATTGAAGAGATGGAAGCGGCAGGGCCGTGGCACATGCAGATCATTGATAATACTGATGCGTCTGATACATCAGAGGTAGAAATCGAACACATTGAAAGCAAGGGTACGGTTGAACTGCTCAATGATTATATTGAGCAGACCAAATATGATAACAAAGATGAGGTTAAGAACCTCATGCGAGATTTGTTTGACGAGGCAATTGCCTCTTCGTAAGGGGAACATCATTGATTGTATTTAAGAAGTTACGTTATAAGAATTTCCTCTCCACTGGAAATGCCTTTACTGAATATGACCTAAACTCAAGAACTAACACACTCATCATTGGTAAGAACGGATCAGGCAAGAGTACCCTATTGGATGCTCTGACCTTTTCGTTGTTCGGTAAGGCATATCGAAACATCAATAAGCCTGCATTGATCAACTCCGTCAATCAAAAGGATTGTATGGTGGAGCTTGAGTTCTCTATCGGTAAGAAGGAGTATGTTATTCGTCGCGGGTTGAAGCCTGCTGTTCTTGACATAAGTGTGGATGGCATTGAACTAGACAAGAATGCATCCGTCAAGGATTTCCAGAATAACCTAGAGAGCAGTGTACTCAAGATGAATTACAAGTCATTTTGTAGTGTTGTCATTCTGGGTTCGCGATACGACTCATTCATGAACATGTCGCCTGCGGATAGACGCAAGGTGGTAGAGGATGTGTTGGATATTGAGATATTCTCTGAGATGAATGTGGTACTCAGGGATAGGTTGGCTAAGCTCAAGGAACTTGTGCGAGAAAATGATTCCATGCTTCGGCTGAATGAAGAAAAGAAGAGCCTTCAAAAGACCAACATCGAAACCACCATCAAGGAACGTGAGACGGACATCCAACTCATGCAATCCAAGATTGATGTTATTCGAGCGGACATTGATAATGATGTGATGACGTTGATTGAGGATAAGGTCAACATGTCCCGCATCAAGAAGGACATCAGTGAGAAACGAACACCATTAGAGAATAGGAAGAAGGCATTGGAAGATGTCTTCCGCGACCTCAACAAAAAGCAACTTGCTATCGAGAAGGAAAAGAAGTTCTATGATGACAACGACTCATGCCCAACATGTATGCAGGATATTGATCAGAAGTTTCGCGTGGGCATGATCGCAAAGCGTATCCAAACAAGCAAAGAGATTGATGTTGCGGTTCACCAGTTGGATGATACCCTTTATACTATCGCATTAGAGATGGAGGGTGTCGTCAAGATGGAGGCTGTCCATGATGGGTTCTCAAGAACAATCGCAACGAAAGAATCTAGAATTCGCACGGGGACTGATCGCATCACGTCATTGAATGATGAGATTGCAGCCTTGCGGGTTCGGAATGATTCTCCTACTGATGCTCGTGAGAAGGTGTTGAAGGATCTTGAAGATGCGATTGCCGACCTTGATATAGAGAAGTATGCATTGTCTCAACAGAAGAAGTCTCATGATATTGCATATGATATGCTCAAGGATTCGGGTATCAAAGCCAAGATCATTGAAAACTATCTACCTATTATCAATGCACAAATCAATGAGCATCTACGGGATCTTGACTTCTATGTTAAGTTTGAATTGGATGAGACGTTTAATGAAACCATCAAGTCACGGCATCTGGATGAGTTCACTTATGCATCGTTTAGTGAAGGTGAGAAGGCACGCATTGATCTTGCACTACTGTTCACATGGAGAAAGATTGCCGAGTTGAAGAATAGTGTCAGTACCAATCTGCTGATTCTGGATGAGGTGTTTGATGGTTCACTGGATGCTATTGGTGCAGATGAGGTCATGGCAAAACTGTTATTCAAACAGTCGCAGCATTTTGATGGTCAGGTGCGAGATGCTCCAAGCAATAACACAAACGTGTTTGTGATCTCACATAAGATTGATTTGGTTGACAAGTTCACCGAGACAATCAAGTTTGAGAAGGTTCGTGGCTTCAGTAAAATGGTCTAATATATATACATGAGCTTGGATAGGCAAACAAGTCTATAAAAAATAAGCCTCACATTAATAAAGAAGTTTGTTTTTTGGTATCCAAGAGTCCGTGGGTATAGATTGATTGTGTCGATTGAAACCGCGACGGGCGTTTAGGAGTTTGTTATGAGCTATATTAATGCAGATGTTCCTGTCTTTGAGGCATATGTTCGCAATGAGTTTCTGTATGATATGCAAAGGGGGCATGGTGAGTTTACTCCTGTCGCTGTCTTTGGTGCATGTTCTCGTGCAGGATGGGCAACCAGTTTTCATGTGATGACAGAACGTGGCGCACAAGTAGGAAGGCTTCCTATTCATGCTCTTGCATGGAAAACGGATGCTCCACCAATGGCACTAGAGACACTACAACTCTGGGATTCATTCTCGGATGACGTGTCTGTCCATGAATACAGTTTGCTCGCAAGAAAGCGATGCCGAACAATGTTAAAGGATTCAGAGGTTCACAATGCTACTTACTTATTTACGTTTGATTGGACGAACGGTTGCCACGCTGATGGCGTTGGTGATTTGGGCTGGAAGTGTGGTCACATGCTCCGTCTTGATTGTGGCAATTATGCTATTCAGCCCAATAATCGGATTCTTTGGTACGACCCTGCTTTCGTTGCACAACCGTATGAACAAGCTGATAAACCCGACTATTTGATTAACACGCATGAATGGATATGTGAATCTACAGAATCTAAGTATGTGACTACCGAGAACTCTGATAAGATGTTTTATGATATAAAGGAAAATGTGCAATGAGTGATGTTTTGAAATTAGGTGTGATTGGCATGGGCTTTGTTGGAACTGCCGTGTCTCGTGGGTTTACGAATGGTCAGACTACCCAACTTCCAGTTGACCCTAAGTTGGGTGCAGAGTCATTTTCTATTCGTGAACTGAGTGTACAAAAGGCAGACGCAACATTCATTTGTGTGCCAACACCAAGCAGAAATAACATGAATGATGTTGACCCAACAATCCTGTACAGTGTATTGGATGATCTGCGTAAAGAGACATTCGAGGGGCTGATCGTCATCAAGAGTACCGTTACTCCGAAATACTTGAAAGAGATGGTGGATCGGTATTCGGATCTTCGCGTCGTATACAACCCAGAATTCTTGACAGAACGAACTGCCGAACACGATTTCAAGAACCCCTTCTTTCATGTGATTGGTGGTGACTTGGATGATTGTACGCAACTCGAAAAAATCTACAAGAAGTACAGTCAATGTGCATCTGCACCCACATTCAAGACTGATGTGGTCACTGCTAGTTTGGTAAAGTATGCGTTGAATACACACTATGCAGCAAAGGTCGTCTTTATGAACGAGATGCATCAGGTACATCAAGCATCAGGTGCCGAGACATCATGGGACGAGTTCAGAGAAATTCTTGCGGCTGATCCGAGATTAGGACCATCGCATTTGATGGTTCCCGGCCCTGATGGTCAATATGGGTTTGGTGGCAACTGCTTTCCAAAGGATACCAAGGCATTGCTTCATTATGCACATGAGTTAGGTGTTGATATGAGTATGTTAAGTGTTGCTGTCAACAGAAACATCTATCTTAGGAACAGGCGGGATGATTAAGGATATGAGTTTAGTGAAGTTCATGGAGGATGACACCCATGTTGGTTATATCCCACCACATGAGCGATTTGAGAAATACAAGGGTGACAAGTGCTGGCAAGGTCACATTAGAGATGTCAATCGCAAGCAGGATCTCATTGATGCCGACCTAACAGAAGAGGAAGTATCTCGTCTTCGCACGTCTGATTTTGAATTCGAGTATATCCCCAAGGAGGACAAAGCCAAGTGTCGTCAACTGGTACAATTCATTGAGCGTCATGAGTGGTTAGGTAAGATGCCCATATGGTTGACGCATAGATTCGCATGGTATCTGAATGTACCGGGGAAACCAAGAATCCTATCAGGTGTCATCATCATGGCAACACCCAATGCATTTTCTAATCTGTTAGGTGCAGACATGAAGCACAAAGAGAAACTGATTTCGCGTGGTGCCTGCATTTCATTTGGTCCAAAGAACCTTGGATCGAACATCATCATGCAGGCAATCAAGTGGATGGCAAAGAACACAGAGTTCCGCTATTTCACTGCCTACTCTGATCCTGATGCCAAAGAACTAGGGACGATCTATCAAGCCTGTTCATTTGAGTACCTCGGTCAATCGAGTGGAACCAAGCACCAGTATTTCGTGGAGGGCAAGGGTTGGAAGGGTGACAAGGCATTCACTGAACGTAGTGAGTATGTTCGTCATGCCAAGGATCTGGGCATCGAGTTTTTGCCAGAGTGGCGAAAGAATGGCAAGGTCAATTGGAAGAACATTCCAGACGAGGTTGCTGTACAACTAAAACAAGCTGCAAAGGATAAGAAGGCATCATGCAAGAAACGCCTTGCAGCACCCAAGCACAAGTATGTTTATGTTTTGGGTAGAGGGAAGAAGGAGACTAAAAGGTTACGAAAATTGCTATTTGAATATAATCCGTCACTGCCTATTGAATATCCTCAAAATAGAGGAGAATGACGATTGGGCCTTGACAAATAGTATACGATGGGGTATACTATCTCTAATTCGTTGACCCAGTATAAGCCAAATCTTTGCATAGTGCAAAACGTGGAATACAGGGCAAACAAAGGACAATATAATATGAATGATGAAATTACCTTTATGATTGACAAGAACCCTCTAAGGTTCTTTGAACTAGCCGAGTGGCTGACAAATCGCGACTCTCAAAGTCGTGCAAAAACACCTAACATCAAATCCGTGTTCAACCACCTTTATCCAGATCATCTGATTGTCATGGAAGGAATTCTGACTGAAGATGATGAATGGATTGACGGCACAAAGTATCCGGCTGGAAGCAGTTTCAGGTTGGATGGAAACTCTCGGATTGAAGTGTGGATGAACTCAAATACGCCTGTTAACATCTCAGACATCGAGCAATTGTATGTCATTCAATATAGGGCAAAGACTCTCAAGGAATTGGAGTCCATGTACTATCGAATGAATTCAGTCGATGCCAGCGAGACAACCAAGGATATTTACAAGGGTATTTACAAGTCACTCAAGGATGACAAGGGAATGCCGTGGCAATGGAAATCCTCCAAGTTTCGTGGTGGCGAAATTTCCATGCTCATGGAGTACGCTGCCACAAAACTGTTCCCTCATCGCATTCTTTCGGTGAAGAAGGCTAAGTCGGATGGTGTTAGTCAGACCACATCCAAGGTCAAGATCACAATGCGTCGAAAGCAAATGGATCAGTTTGCTATGTCGATGCGAGTATTGGATCATTTTATTCGATACGCCGAGGTACATAAGACCGAAAAGGTGATGAGAGATAATCCTTTGGGGGCTGCTCTTCTTGGGTTTTTCTGGGCAGACGGGGCTGAGGATCATGATAATGTGAAATCCTATACCAAGAGCATGAATCGTCATGTGGCGCAGTTGATTACGAACCAACTTATACCAATGAAGTTTCTCAAGGATGACGATCAAAACAATGAAGTTCACATGAACTTTGCGGGTAATCGTTTGCTTCGTGATGCCAGTGTCTATGACAACTCAATGGACAGCGATAGCATTTTTCAGCCTACCATTAGGGATCGCTCAAGTTCCAATGGAGCAGGGCCTGCATACAATGCAGCCCTGTGTGACATTCTGAAGATTGCCAATTCTGGTCTGTATAATCGTGCTGCTCCTGTGGTAGATACGGAAAAGATGATCGACAAGTGGGTTGCAAAGGTAACGGCTGATGACCAACTAGATTTCTTCTCCAATCCTGTCAATCAAAAGATGGTTAGCAATCTTGTTGTGAGTGGGTTTTTACCTGATGATGATGAAGATGAGAATGAAGAGAATGAAGACTCGTAGTCAATACAAATAAAGGCGACCACACAGAACCCCCTGTTCATTCCACAAACCGGAGCAGGGGGTTTTGTGTGTGTGATCGAAAGGAAACAGTTTCATGTTGAAGGGTATAATCGAAGCGATGTACTTGGACATTAACAGAACAACAAGAATCCCTTGGGGTGAAAGAAACGAAGCAGGAATGGTTGTTCAGAGTCACGAATCCATTCCCCCTGAAGAGCATATCAAAGTACAAGAGATATACGATTGGTCAGTAGAGAAGCAAATGAGAAACCTCAATTGGAAAGACCTGAAGCAAACTCGTATATTCATCAAAGAACCAAAAGGTTAAAATAAGATGTTGTATACAATAGTAGCAATCCTTGTAGGGGCACTCTGTATCACCAGAGTAGAAACGCTTGCAAGGGCAAATGAAACATTCCTTGATGCAATGTGGGAAGGAATGCCATTTATTATGTTAGGTCAATTCTGCATATATCAAGTGTTCAGTAGAGGGTCATCTGTCATGATGGCATGGTTAGGTTGGACACTCACGGTATCGGTGATTCGTGTTATCAATTCTCAATATGTGCTGAATGAGGGATTGGATGTTAGGTGGGTTATTGCATCGGTCACATTGATGTTCACTGCGGCAGTCTGCATGAAACAGGCATAGATCCTTCTGCCTATATATTGATCAATAGGGAGGAAATTTGTTATGGATGTGAAAAAGGGAAGCAAAAGGTATCTACTCGGAAAGGGGTCTGGTGCCCCATTGATCATGTTTCAGAGGGAGAGTACCGAATCAAAACACATATGGTACACGTCAATGAAGATGAAGGGAAAACCTAGAACATACCAAACACTAAAAGAATGCCCTAGTGAAGAGTATGCGCGAAAAGAAGCATTTCGACTATACCACACCAAATTGAACAACAATGAAAAGATCCTTGACGGAATTCATGAGGTGTTGAAATGTTCAGAACTGGTGGGTACATGGAAGTTGCTTGGCGATAACCTGAACGATTTCGTGAAGTACAACAATAGACAGGGTGCCTATGTCTATGCACTATTTCCCTCTGATGGCTCATATGAAATTTCAACCATCAATGACATTTTCCAGTACATCCAGTATGGCAAAATCGGAAGTACAGGTATGGGGAAGTGTAGTCGAAAGTCATTAAGGAGTCGTGTTGGGTACTATCGTGCCTACCAGAACAATCAACAGAACAGGGCAAAGGACAGACCTCTTTGGATGGATGATGTGATAATGCCTATTCACGAGTGGTATATTTCAATCATATGTGTCAATCCAAAGAACCCCGACTTTCAAAAATCATCTGTACTTACGATGGAGCAGGTATGCATCAATGGAGCAATGCTGCACTATGGCAAAACCCCATATGGAAACTTGGCTGAGAAGAACACTAGACAATGGGTCAGATAGGAGAAATTTGTTATGTCACTTGAAATGTTCTTTGGTAATGATGTGCCTGTAAATGTAGTTGACGAGCCAAAGAAGAAGTGTAAAGGTTGTGGAGAAATAAAGCCATTAGAGGATTATCATGTACAAAAAGAGGGGGATGGTCGAAGAGCCCAATGTAAAGCCTGCATTGCTAATAAGTCAAAAAAACGTTATGACATTATGACACCAGAACAGCGTGAAAGGAATCGTGCTTCATCTCTTAAATCTTATGTACGAAATAGAGACGCTGTAAATAAAAGGAGGAGAGATCGCCGCAAGAATGATCCTGAGTATGCGGAAAAGATGAGAATACAAGAACGAAATAGATCAACAACACCAGAACACCGCGCCAGAAGAACTGCTCATCGCGATGCAAACATCGAACAGTATCGTGAAAAAGGCAGAAAGCATTATGCCGACAATGCCGAGCATTATCGTCAATACAACAAAGAATTTCGTGCAAAGAATCCAGAGAAAGTCAAGAAATGGAGTAGAGATACTTATAAAAGGAACGCTGAGCAGTATCGTCAAGCCTCCCGAGAATATTACCACAACCCAGAAAACAACGAACGACTCAAGGCAAACAATAGACGATATCATCGCGAAAACAAAGAAGAACAGAGGATCAAACAACGGGAATGGTATGAACAGAATAAAGAAGAAGTAGCATCAAAGAGCAAGGCTTACAGGGATAAGAACCGTGATATGATAAACAAAAGAGCAGCGGCATATCGAGCTAGACCGGGACAACGTGAAGCTGCTGTTGAATTTAGTCGTAAATGGAGGAAGGAAAATCCAGAACTAACAGCCATATGGAGGAAGGAAAATCGTGAACAGCTAAGGCAAAATAATAAACTCCGAAATATCATGATCGACAATAATCCAATTCCTGATACATGGGAACCTGTGGACGATGCTATCATAAAGGAAATATATCTCCGTCGTAATGAACTAAACGCAACTTATATGCAAGGTGATGATGTTGAAATGAATGGTTATGAAAGCTGCAAATTGCCATATCATGTAGATCACATCATTCCGATCTGCAAGGGTGGTCCACATCACCAGAAAAATCTTAGGGTGATTGAGTCTATCTTGAATAATGGTATAGGTGGAAAGGGCTCAAAATTGGATGAGGACTGGGGACAGGTTCCTTATTGCTACTACAGAGAGGAACCCTATACGGTAAAGGTATAAAAAAGGTATAAAAAAGCTATTTGGGCGCGTGTGCCACTTGAACCCACTGTATCCCACTGAGATTCCTCTGAGATTCCTCTGAAACCCTCTAGGATTAGTGATCTTAGCCTGCGAGCGAACGCGCCAGATTTTTTTTCGCATAACAACTAACAACTAACAACATAACACCTAACATCCCAGCACCCCTCAGAGACTTCTCCAAGACCCCCTCTGAGAACTTCTCTGAGAACTTCTCTGTGGCCCCCTTCTCTGAGACTTCTCTGAGAATCTTAATATAGCTATATTGAAAAGCCCCTGTGTACCTCTGTGTGCATGGGGGCTTTTTTATGGGCTTCTCCTACACCATAATGTGTCACACAGAAAGCCTCTATAGGGGCCCCCCCTTATAAGGGCCCCCTATATGCCGGGCCCTATATGAGAGTCTCTGAGAGCCATGCGTATGCAAAATTAATTTAAATTTGTTAGGTGTTAGGTGTCATGTCTCTCTGAGTGTATCTAAGTGTATGTGTGTGTATCATGTTAGGTGTTAGGCGTATATCCGTCTAGTATACACACAGTGACTTAGAGTGTCTCAGTGGCTATGTGTACCGCAAGACTCAATCTAGCCCACTGAGAATCTCTGAGAGCCTCTGTTAGGCGGGGCTTACCCGTGTAGATTGAGTTTCTCGCTGGGCTAGATTGAGTCTCTAGTACTGTTAGGTTTACTTAGAGGGGCCCCGGGGCCATTAGTGGGGCAGGGCCCCCTCTGCTATGCGGGTAGGGTCTAGCAGCACTTAAATAATAATCCGCTGAAATTTTTTTTCCCCAAAAGTGGACCCCAAGAAGTCGCAAAGGAATCGCAAAGGAATCGCCAAGATCCTCTGAGATATCGTCAAGATCCTCCGTGTTTATTCGTGGCGTAGCCGTTACCCCCCGAGATGCCTCTGAGTTGCCTCTGAGTTGCCTCATTTCCCCCGTTTTTCTTTCCCTGAGAACGAACTGAGGGCACCTAGAAAAGAAAGTCTAAAACCCCAATAGAATCAAGCACTTACAGAACGCCTCAGAGTTGACAAACGGGAAATAGTTTTGTATCATCTATTTGCTGGGTCGGGGAGAATCTCGGCACCAGTCTTTCGAGGAGAAAAAAATGCCGTTGGAAGTCTTGTTTCATGAAATTCTTAAAGTTTGGGTGATCGCGGACAATGATCTGCGAGAACTCCTCGTCCACCCGGATGGGCATGTTCTTCAATTTGATAGCAAGGAAGCGGCTGAGAAGGTCGCTGCGATGGAGGAAATATAATAAGTATGTGTGTATGTGTGAAGCCTGTATCTGAAACTGAAATTGGCATTTGGTATGATCATGATGACGAGTTTTTCAATATCATTCCGAATACCGTGAATGCCATTCGCGCGTGGGTCGAGGATCTTGGCGGCGGGAATGAGATTGAAGCTGGCTATGTGATGGAAACTGATCCTGCGATGCTCTCGACTGCGGGCCATGAAGCTCTTGGAAAGAATATTTCCAAGATCGTTAATGATTATAATCGCCCTCATACGGTTGCGTATTGGGTCGAGATTCATGGCGAAGAGACTGCTGCTCGACTTGAAAATAAATATTTTAATTAAAGAGAAGGAAACGACAAGTATGTCTGACATCTATTGGCAAGTTCAATTTACTCCGGTTTCTCACGGGAAACTTTATTATAACGTAGGAGGGAA
>Ga0209632_10001620_pt1 | contig 22582 bp, 32 predicted proteins | sample COG_10_FD_184754 | JGI IMG/M metagenome (GOLD analysis project Ga0209632, IMG submission 184754) | Pelagic Microbial community sample from North Sea - COGITO 998_met_10 (SPAdes) (version 2) | ecosystem: Environmental > Aquatic > Marine > Neritic zone/Coastal water | place: Helgoland, sampling... | reverse complement strand
TTGGAAGTTTTACGCAGGGAAGCTCCAGCACATTTACAAAATTAGGCGCTGCGGCAAAGATGGGCGCGTTTGATTTTAACGTCAGCAGGCAGAAATCAACGGGCAGGGAGCCAGTTTATTCTGGGTCGCTTGGAATAAACATTGGCGATGGTGGCCGTATCAGTTACTCTGATAGCAATATGGGCGAACCGAGAATTGATGCCAGATATAGAATGGAGTTTTAGGTATGCCACTTACGTTCACTAGCAGCGGTAAAGTTTCAGATGCGACTTATAGTAAGCCCTCATCTAATAAATCGTCTAATACATCGTCTAATAGCTCTGGCGGCGGTGGATACATTAGCTGGTTCGATAGGATTGACGGCGGTGGGCCGGGTCGATCTGGCGCACGTTTTAGCAGTGGCAACACAGGCGTATTAGACAGTAACAATGATAACTACGTTTCTGAAGCAGAATATATGCGAGGCCAAAAAGCCTCTGAGGCCAACAAGGCAAGCGGCGGCTACGGTAGATTTGGCGATGCGTACAATAATGCACAGACGGGGATTAGCACGTTTAGCAATGCCTTCGGCGCACTGCCACGGGGATCGATACGACAAGAGGCTGCATTAGGGCCACAATATGGAACGCCAATAGAGACAAAAAATATAGCTAGATATTTGCAAGGCGGCGGCGTTCTTGGTGCGCTGGGCAGGGGAGTTAGTGGGTTTTTAAATCCAGCAATAACTGACGCCAGAAACATGGCTATGGCTCCAGTTCGGGCGTACAGGGGCGAGGGCGCACCGCCAAAACCTGTTGTCACACCAGAGCAGGCGGCAAAAAGTTATGACAGCATCTTTAACACTGGCGCAAGGACTGTGCCGCAGGATGTTATAGAGGGTACACGGTCTTTAAATCCACGTCTGGGTCAGCCAATGGCGATGCCTGCGAATGTGCCTGTCAATAATGTGGAAGTGTCTACAGCCGCAAGCACAGCAGATGCGTCTGACACATCATACGTTGTGAATGCTGAAGATATGGGGGGAGGTATGGTTAAGGTATTTTATGGAGATAATTCATCTGAAATTATGCCAACAATAAATTACCAATTAATGATGCAAAATTATGTATAGGAGACCGACATGAACCCCGACCTTGAACTAATTCAACAGTACGCACAGGCCATACAAGCCACTGGATTGCTGGAAGAAGACACCGTAAATGGCATTACTGCAATGGTTGATCAGGCGAGAGAACAGTTTAGAGTTGCTGATGAGCAGGGCATTCCGCCAGAAACCCTACAGCTTTTGCCTGCCGATCAACGCGCAGCAATGCAGGAAGTTCTGATGCAAGTGCAACGGTCTTTTGGCGCACGGTCTGAAGGTGAAATGATGAATGAGCGGTCATACCAAGTTGATGATCGCATGGAAAGAATGACGCCTGCTGAAATGCAAAGACAACGGGCATCTGGCGCAATCAGTGAAAACAAAAGATCATACCAAGTTGATGATGGAATGATGAGTATGCCACCAAGTCAAATGGCTGAAATGCAGCGCAAGGGCGAAATATCTCCCGACACTATTTATGAAAATATCGATGGATTAGATATTGCGCGGAGACCCACTGCACCAGCAACATCGCTACGCCCAAAACCACGCCCAGCAAATCTAGGCACAATGGGACAGACGCGCCCACAACTACGACCATAAAGGAGGCCGACATGGCACAGGTAGAAGTCGAAAACATGGAAGACAATGCAGCCCTCTTTATGGAAAAGATGGGCTTCCCACACAATGCAGACGGACTTGATCTGTCCGACGATCAATTGGTTAACTTCCTGCTGCTGTGCCATCAGGCGATGGTTGGAATTGATGGCGAAGATTACGAAGACGATTACGAAGACGTTGACGAAGAAATGATGGAAGTCCCAAGCGGCAAAGACATGAAAATCAAGGTTATGAAACTTGATGGCGGCAATGTCCACGACATGATGAACAAGCTGCTTGGCGGTCACTAATGCCCGTTATGAAGGTCAAGGGCGGCTACCGCTGGGGCAGCAAGGGCAAGGTTTATAGAACTAAGGCCGAAGCTGAGACGCAGGGCCGCGCTGCCCACGCCGCTGGATATGGCAAAAAGAAAAGGGGCAAGTAGATGATGAAGGCTGGGGTCGATCTATTTTATAGACTTGGGGCTGAACTTGCCAAGGCTGGCGTGACTGAGGTTCAACAAAGACTTATTGATGCTGGTGATGTTAGCGTTCTTGCCGAAATATTTAAACGCCCCACAAAGCCAATGCTTGATCCTGCGGGTTTGGGCAGCGTAAAGTTGCCAGATTATGTTGAAAATATTGAATATGATTTTGCGTCAGATGGGAGCTTACAGCCCAGAAAAGAATTAGATATTGGCGCATTGCAAGGCAAGATGCTGATACCAGCGTATGGAGACAGAACCTATGCTGGTGGCGCTCTTAGAGGCATTGGAGACATTACGTTCTCTGATCCTGTAAATATGCAAGGTGGCAATCAATTTATGCGCTCTGCTGGTGGAGGCATATGGGCGTCTGAAGTATCGCCAATGACTACAAAGGCTCAATTCGCAGAGCTTTTGAAAAATCAAGACGGTGAAGATGTTCGATTAATTTACACTGCTATGGCTGGTCAATCTGGTGATTTCTCTAAGATGATGTCAAGCGCCACAATGGGAATGGTTGAGCAAAGTAAAATTACCAAAAAAGCAGCCAAAGAATATGATGATTGGGTAAAAAAAGGTACGGGAAAAGACGCACCAAACGATCCAAATTGGCCCGGCATTCTAAGCCCTGACGCCCGTGATTATATAAATAACAATATGACAGGCTCAAAAAGACGGTTGCTTTGGCAAGAGATGGATAAAGACAAATACGTCAAAAGTGGGTTTCCAAATGTCGGGGCAATTAGAGCGGCCATTACAGAGCGAGAACTTTTGACTGCACCAAATTTTGCAACGGGTAGATCAATTGGCACTATGGATGGTGCTGCCAGAGAGGTGAAGCCAAGAAGGGGTGCGAATACAACTGACCCTACAAAATTGGTTTTTGCGCCACATGACACATACAGCCACCAAGTTGAGGGAGAATATCTGGGTGGTCTGCCACAAGATGTACCGGGAGGTATGGTCTGGAGAGATTATTTTTCATCACGCAGGGCGTCTGGGGCAAAAACATCAGGCGATCAAAGATCGTTTATGATGTCGCCGTACAACAGGCAAAGGGTGGATCAGCAAATGATTGATGAAATTAGCCAATATCTTGAGAGCTTAAAGCAATTGGAGTGACTAATGGCGGCGAAGAAAAAGAAAGCCAAGCGAGACGCCTGCTACAGTAAGGTCAAGGCGCGATACACGCGCAACGGCGGCACATGGCCGTCAGCCTATGGCTCTGGCGCTTTGGTAAAATGCCGCAAGGTCGGCGCAAAAAACTGGGGCAAGAAAAGTGGCAAAAGCAAAAAAAAGTAGCGGCAACAGTCTGAAAGATTGGTTCGGTCAGAACAAAGGCAAGGGCTGGGTTGACTGCAAAACAGGCAAGCCTTGTGGCCGTAAATCTAGAACTGCTAAAAGCAAAAGAGGTTACCCCGCCTGCCGCCCCACAATGGCGCAATGCAAAAGCAAGTCTGCCAAGTCGGCATCAAAGCGCAAGACATCTGCAAAACGTGTAAACTGGAAGGGCAAGAAATAATGGGTATTTTAAAAGACGCGCACAATGATTTTGAAGACCAGTGGGAAGAAGATGCTATAGAGGAAGCAATCGAAGACGCTGCGATTGAAGCAGACATGGAGCGTCAAGACGCTGAGATTAAAATGGAGTATTATAATGGCTAAGGGCGTAAAGCATTACTTTAAGAACGGCAAAGAGCATACGGGCGCAACACACAAGGACGCCAAGGGTAGGGTCATGTCTGGCGCACGTCACACGGCGTCTAGCAAGTTTCTGGTTCACAAGAAAGACCTGTCGGAAACCGCAAAGAAAAGGGCCAATGCGTGAGTGGTACACGTCTTTGCCTTGGTTCTATATATCGGTATTTCTGATGATCGTAAGCTGGTCAGCGATGATATGTTGTTTCGCAAGCTAGAAACGTGTAATTACTACGCAAGAGAAATCGTGAGGCGCTACGGATACCACAGCAATACAAAAGATTTTGGCGTTGCATACTGTGTTCCAAGGCTGGTCGATCCTGACAAGGCGAGGATTTATTGAATGGCAAAATACAAAGGCAAGAGCGTCACACTGAATAAGCCGCGCAGAATTGCAAAGGGCGAAACCAGCTACGGCAAGAAAAAGTCTGTGGTGTACGTTACAGACGGCGACAGGGTAAAGCGCGTGACCTTTGGCGACCCCAACATGAAAATCAAGAAAAACCAAAAGGGCAGACGATCTAATTTTAGGGCGCGTCACAATTGTGATAACCCCGGCCCGAAGACCAAGGCCAGATACTGGTCATGTAGGGCTTGGTGATATGGCAGCTTTAATTGGATCAGGCATAAAGGCAGGCTTAAAAGCTGGCAAAAATCTTGTCGGTGATGCGGTAGATTATTGGGGAAATAAGTTTGGTGCGCTCCCATCAGAAGATATGCAGAAAATTGAACCTCCAATGTCTGCACCTAAGACAGCGTTGGGTGCGCTGCAAAGATCGCCAGAGGATCAAATGTTTTACGAAGAATTTAGGCCAGAAATGTATTATCACGGCACCCGTGGCGACTTCTCAGAGTTTAATCCTGCCATGCTGGACTTGGGCGTACACGTTGGCACACCAGAGCAGGCCAACGAGCGCCTGCTGGACGTGGCAAGAATAAAGGGTGAAATACCCAGCTATGGTAATTTCGAGAGCGACAGCCCACCAGTCATCCCAGAGGCAAGGGTAATGCCTGTCCGTGTGAACGTACATAATCCGCTCAGAATGCCTGACGTTGGAAATTGGAAAAACAGTTCTTACGTCATTAAAGAGCTTGAAAAGCAACAATACCAAAACTCTGGAATAGATATAGACGAAATAATGCAAGCCTTCGATGACATCGCAATGAGCGATCCCATTGGAAATTATAGCGATCCAGATGATTGGATCGAAAGCATGGAAAACAGGGAACTGCTTGAAATAATTAACGCAGAAATACAAAAGGCTGGATACGATGGCATTGTGTATAAAAACCTTGTAGAGACAACGTCACAGGGAGAAGGCGCAATTCGCCCCGAAGCAAGGGCCAAGATCGCTGAAATAAAAAAAGAATTATTGGTTATAAATGACGCCGCGACTGCGCGAATGGAGGCGACAAGGCCACTAGAGGCAACAGTTCCCCGTGCAGCGGATGAAACACTAACTGCATCCGAAGTAATAAAACGCATCAAGGCCGCAGGCGATTGGGAAGTGCAAAACTCCCCAGAAGACTTTAAAACCCCAGAGGAAATGGCCCGTGAAGATCAGCTTATGGATTTGCGCGATGATTTGGAAACGCAGAGATATTCGCCTGACAGCATGATTATTCTAAATCCAGAAGATATCAGATCGCCCAATGCGGCCTATGACGTAGACAAGCGGGACAGCTATGACATAATGTCGGACGCAGGCGCATTGGCTGGCATTCAAAACACAGGGGTCGCGTAATGTCTTTTTTTACAGCAATAGCTAGGGTTATTAGGGGCGCAGCCGATGAAGTTTTAGATGTTGTCACTGACGTTATTACGCGCAGGGCTGACGATGATTTGGTGGATATAACGCCAGAAGTTGACGGTGATTTTCAAGACCTTGGTGCGCTGGAGAATTTGCCAGACGATGAATATTTTGATCCAGCTAGAGATTTTGACGCTGAAATTGCGCGTATTAATGCCACTAGAGCAAGAAACGCAGATATACTTAGAAATACAGTCGATGTAGATCAGTTTTTGTCTGATCCAACAAACGAAGCAGAGGCAAGAGCGCAGGCCGCATTGGAATTAATTCGTGCTGGCAGACTAGATGAAGTTCTTGCAAATAATAACCTTGTAGATGCCCTGACAGATGTAGATGGGGAGGCATATATAGCGAGGCACTCAAACAGAATGTATGACGCTGACGTTGACGATGACATCGTTGACGCTGACTTTGAAGATATTGATATAGCCAATGCGGAGGAAGAGGCCAGAAACGCTAAAGGATTAGAAATTGCCCTGCGTGTTGACCCAGCATTTCAAAATCCCCAAGTTAAGCTGGATGTGGAGCAGCTTAGAGTAAGTGGGTCAACAAATTCTGAAATACGAGAATATTTAAATGCGGTTAAAAGAGAGTATGCAGAAGCTGGACGCCCAGTAGACCGCGCTATGGACGCAAAGAATACAGATCAATTGCGTCAGCTTTACGACAGATATGATCTTCCAATACCCAAGACAAATGCAGAAGCAGCCGCCGCTAATTTAATTATAGAAGCGGCTAGGGGCGTTATTAATATTGGCCCTTCTTTGCGAAGAAATATCGACATTAATTACTTAAAGGCCCACGCGCCCGATGATGTCTATAAAAAACACGGCCCGACAATTCTTGAGGCCAAGCTGGCACAACAGGCGTCTGGAGACTTGGGTATATTACCACAAACAACTTCTTCTTATAGAACAAGAGTTGCGTTTTACAGTGCCGCACAAGATGCTGTGGAAAACCTCAAGGTAAAAAGCGGCAGCTATGAAAAGCTCAAAAAGCTGGCGCTCAAGCAGAGCGGCGTAAAGGCCAAAGAATTTGAATGGTCGGGGGCCGATGAGGCGTTTGAGGGTCGCACAGACGTTACCCCAGAAGAGCTTTCGGAATATTTACAGCAAAACACAGATTTAATTAGAGAAGAAGAAAAAATGGCGCAAGGCGTAATGAGAAGTGCGTCTTCTGGCGGCTACGATGACGGTATAGACGAGTTTTTAGATAGTCCAAATGGACAGGACTATATTAAAAATTATTTGGAAGGCCTTGAAGAAAACTTTAAAGAAAACTTTACCTATAGTACAAATATGCAAGACATTGACAGTTACGTTGCTGCTGATAATTTTGATGCACTAGATGAATTTGCAAAAGAAATAGATGGCGTAAGCAATGGCAGAGAGCTTGCTGAAAAATACCCTGATGGATGGGTGGCAACTGATGCCTACTATGGAGAAACAAAAGTTTTTGGCTCAGAAGAAGCTGCCGCAGGTTGGGAATGGCGGGACAACATAGACAGTTATGAGGCACAGGCCCGTGCAGGCGCAGAAAATAATCTAAACGAAATGCGCGTCTATGATCCAGACAATTTTAACATGACACTTTACGGGTCTGATGCCCCAGTAGCCGATCCCGCTGAGTTGGAATACGCAAATTATTTCCCCAGTGGCGGCACAGACATGACTGAAACCAGATATGTCTTTGATGATCCCACGGGCGATTTTTCAGAAGGATATTTTAGATCGGGTCATTTTGATGATGACGAAAATGTTGTTGCACACGCACGAACGGGGCAGTTTCCAATAGAAACTGGCGGCACGGCATATCACTTGGGTGAGGCTCAGTCGGATGTTCAGCAAGCGACAAGAAAGGCAAAATCTAAAGGCACTGTGGGGCCAACAAGAACCCGTGAGCAAGAGCTTTTTAAAGAAAATTATGAACAACAAAAAGACATTTTTAGACAATATGTGGTCGGGTCTGAAAATGATTTAAGTCAAAAAGTTTTTGGGTATGGAATAGGGCGATCTAATACGAGATTTCGTGATAATCCAGAAGCCCTTACGGAATACAAAACAATTGTTGCTGATTTTTTTAATAGTCTTAAATCTGCCAGAACAGATCGAACATTTGTTAAACTTCAACCAGAAAATATAAGAGATGACCACTCATTTTTTGAAGGCTCTCAGGGCAGCACAACTGAATTAAATGATAAATTAAATGAATTTGCTGAATACATTCAAGCAAACAAAGACAAACTGCCAGAGCCATATACTGCGTGGGCTGATGTTCATACAGGACTATCTCCCATGATACAAAAACAATCTGATGAATTGGGAAAACTTGAGGCGTCTGGCATAAATGTGGAAAACACAACTGTGGGCGCACCAATGCTTGAAAGCACGGATGCGTGGCTCGACATGGTTCTTCGCAGGCAGTTAAATGACGCTATCGCAAGTGGTGCAGATTATCTAACGCTGCCAAACCCACAAATGGTTAAAGACTACACGGGTGGAGACTTTGAGGGACACAGGCAGTTTTATGGAAATATCGCGCCGAAAAACTTAATGAATATTGTAAAGCCTGCTGACCCAACGGCAGATTTCGTTCCCTTGAGAATGACAACAGGTAAGCAGCCAGAAGATGTGCTGGGCCTGCCACTGACAAAAGATTTAATGCTTGGCCTTCGCAAGATGGGTATGCCAAAGTATGTGGTGCCGTTTGGTGGCGTTGGCCTTGGTACATTGGGGGCAGTGACCGAAGATGAAGAGATGGCAACAGGAGGTGGCTTGTAATGGCTAAGGCGGCAGTAAAAAGAGTGGCGCAGGCAGAGATCAGAGCCGCCAAGAAGTTTCTGGAGCGGCGTGGTCTAAAGTCCGACGATGTATCGCCACGCAAGTTTGCAATGGCGGCAAAAGAACTAGACAAGGGCTTCGCTGATACCCTAAAAATATTGGCAAGAGAATTGTCTGGAGGACAGGTATAATGGCTGACGAGTTTTATAAGAAATTTGGCTTTGAAAAACCCACCGAAATGTATGGTGGAGAAAACGCTGCATTTGAGGCAGTGCCAAATTTAGACCCGACCCGCGACAGAGCCGTTTCATATTTGGAAGAATACTTTCCAAAGCAGGCTGGCAACATTGTTGGCGGTGAGGGCCGTGGCTTTATGGATATGGGTTACATTGATATGACTGGTATTGGTGACGCTATGGACGTTTACGATGCTGGCGGCAGATTAGTGGATGCATATAAGACTGACAATTACACAGCGCGTGATGACGCTATGATTGGTCGCTTGCCCTTCGCCTCTCAATTGGCGCTTATGTTAACAAAAGATACGGATGCAGTTCGTCCTGCTGTCGGTGATTATTACGACAACAAAGCAGAGCCAATGACCTATCTGACTGGAATGGCGGCGGCTGGCCCTATTATAGTGGGGCTAGGTGGAGCAGCAATGAAGTTTTTAAAAAGACAATTCAACAAACTGGACAATGTAATGGAGCCGTCCAGCATGGACTTGCAAATGGATGCGGCAAGAGACAGCTTGATGGCAAGACGGCCCACAGGCGATCAGGGCGATCCTGTCGGTGCGCTGGGACAGTTTGATGGCAAAACATCAACAGAAACGCTCACTCCAGAAAAACGCCGCATAGAAGAATTAGTTTATGGAGAGTTTGACCCACCCATGACAGCCGCAGAACGCGCAAGGCTGATGGAAATGCAAAACCCCGCTGGTGTTTACGATGAATAGAGCCAGCTTCCCCTCCCTGATGAAACAAGGAACAAAAAATATGTCATATGGTAAAAAGAAACCTACAACGATTGCAACCAAGAAAAAAACGACTAAGAAGAAGAAATAGAAATCAATGAAGAGGGGATACTGATGTCGGAAAATAAAGACGTAACAGTACACGTCACAGGCGTCTCCATGACGGGGGGCGTTAAGAATGACGATAAGCGATCTGCTCCAGCAGATCAGAAACAATCTGGAGAAAAGACGGCTGGAAATAGCTGACGGTATGCTTCGGGGTCGAATGTCCGACTTTGAGGCGTATCACAAAAACGTGGGCATTGCGGAGGGGCTGGAGCAGGCCGCTGACGTAATCCATGACACGATCAAAAATTTAAACGAAGAGGATGAATAACATGTCTCATCAACATGACGCAATCTACACTGATGAAGAAACCAGCGCGACGATTGGCTCTCATCAAATCCCAATTCCAATGAATTGGAAGGTTCTCGTTCAGCCTAATCAGGTAAAGATGACAACCGCAGGCGGCATTTTGCTGCCAGACACCTCAAAAGACAACGAGGAATACCTGACCGCCCACGGCACCGTCTGTGCGATGGGTGATTTAGCGTATCGTGACCGCGACACGGGTGAGCGTTGGAAGTCTGACGTTATGCCGCAAATCGGAGATCGCGTGACTTACGGTAAATACGCTGGTCAGAAAATTGTTGTAAAGGGCGTGAAATTCCTTCTGCTGAATGACGATGAGCTAACGTCTATTCTGCCAGAGGGCGTCGAAGTCGCCGCATATTTGGGGTAGGGCCATGTCAGAGCAAGAGAAAATTCTTGAAGAAATCGAGGCCGAAATCCAAGCGGCCAAGGGTGAGCCAGAAGATTTTGAAATAGAAATCACTGACGAGCCAGAGCAAAAGCCTGAGAGGCCACAGGAGGAGCCTGTGGAGGCTGCTGACGATCAGGAGCCAGACTACGGCCCCAAGGTGCAGAAGCGCATCAGCAAGCTCGTATCGCAGCGCAGGGAGGCTGAAATACAGGCGCAGCAAATACAGGCTCAGAACGCGCAACTGCAAAAGCGGCTAGAGCGTCTGGAGCAGGGATCGCAGCAGAACGCAGAGCAGGAATTTAATTCCCGATACCAGCAGACCAAGCAGGCGCTGCACAAGGCCGTGGAGGAGGGCGACACTGACGCCCAAGTTAACTTCCAAGAGCAGATAGCCGACATGAGAGCGGCAATGCGCGTGGCACAGGCGCAGCAGCATGGTCGGCAACAACAGCGGCAGCAACAGCAGCAACGCCAGCAGCAGCCACAGCGTCAGCAGGGCAATCCACCGCCTGAGAAGGCAATGGGCTGGTGGCAGCAAAATAACTGGTTCAATGCCACTGGCTTTGAGCGAGAGACAGCGGCGGCACGGGCGATAGACGTGCAGCTAGATTTAGAGGGTTTCGATAAGAATAGCGACGAATATTACTCGCAACTTAACGGGCGTTTACAAAAAGTGTTTCCTGAGTTAAGATCGGGGCCAAGTCCGAAGCAAAGACCAAAAGGTAGGTCTCCAGTCGCCCCCACTACGGGCGGGTCTTCAGCTTATAAGGGCAATCGTGTGCGTATGACGCAAGAGCAACTCCGCATGGCTAGGGAACTTGGTATAAACGATGAACGTGGTCTCAAAAAATACGAAGCCGAAATTCGCCGTCAACAGAGGGAACAATAGTCATGTCTGAAAAGAGAAACTCAAGAGCCGAGCAATCACGATCATCTGTGCGGGACGAAGAAGTTCGTCCAGAAGCCGCATGGAAACCACCAGCACTGTTGGACGCACCAGAAGCCCGTCCCGGCTATGTCCAACGCTGGGTCGCAACCTCGATTCAAGGGAAGGACACCCCCGACAACGTGTATAAAAGAATGCGCGAAGGTTGGGAGCCACGCTCCGCTGACACTGTGAAAGAAAAGTTGTTTCCGACTATTAATCATGGACAGTGGACAGGATCAGTAGGGATTGAAGGCATGTTGCTATGTGAAATGCCAGAACAAAAACACGCCTCACAAAAGGCGTTCTGGCAGAATAAAAACACAGAGCAAAATGAAGCAGTCTCAGGTGAACTTGATGCGTTAGGACGGCGGAGTGGACAGAAGTTCTATCAAGAGCGGAAGTCTGAAACCAGTCGCGGCAGGCAATTGTCTGCCATGAGCGATTAATCTTTACGCTATAGGAGCGAAACATGGCAAATGTAGACGCCGCATTCGGGTTTGTCCCGATACGTCACATGAGCGGTAATGCGCCACGTACTAATCGATATACTATTGCAAGTGGTTTTGCAGAGAATATCTTTAAGGGCGATCTGGTCATTATCATTAACACAGGTGTAATCACAGCGCACAGTCCAACAGAAGTAAACAATATTGGTGTATTTGATGGCTGTTCATACACAGCCGCAGATGGGTCATACGTTTACAGTGAATACTGGCCGACAGGCACTGTTGCGACAGACATCATAGCATACGTCTATGACTGCCCGTACACTGTGTTTAAGGTTCAAAGCGCGGGTACGCCTGCCCAAGCAAATATTGGCAACTGTGCCGATGTTGTGGATGGCGCTGGATCGACCATCACTGGTCAGTCTGGTTTTTCGACCAATGGAACAATGGCAGCAACCGCAGCCACTGTTAAAATTCTCGCCCTGCATGACACACCCGACAATGCGTTTGGTGCAAATGCAGTAATGGAAGTGCTGATCAATGAGCATATTCTAAAACAAACTGCTGGCATATAAGGAGGGCATGAACAATGGCAATGAATAGAGCGAGTTTTGCGAAAACTCTAGAGCCGGGTCTGAACACTCTCTTTGGACTTGAGTACGATAGCTACCCTGCCGAATACACTGCGGTCTTTGAATCGAATAGCTCTCAAAAGGCTTACGAAGAAGACGTACTTTTGAGTGGCTTCGGCCAAGCGCCAACAAAAACTGAGGGTGGAGCGGTCTCTTATGACAGTGCAAGCCAACAGTGGACTGCGCGTTACCAGCACGAAACTGTCGCCTTGGCGTTCTCAATCACTGAGGAAGCTGAAGAGGACGGTCAGTATGGTTCGCTTGCTTCGCGTTACACAAAGGCGCTGGCACGGTCTATGGCATCGACCAAAGAAATTAAGGCTGCAAACGTCTTAAACTTTGCTCAAACTGCTGGTGTTACTGGTGGTGACGGTCAAACTTTGTTGAGTGCATCGCACCCAACACAGAACGGCATTCAGTCTAACGTGCTTGCCACGGCGGCTGACCTGTCCGAGACATCTCTTGAGTCGATCCTGATTAACATCAGCGACATGAAAGATGATCGTGGCCTTCGCATTGCGGCACAGGGTATGCAATTGGTTATTCCAACTGCCTATCAGTTTACCGCAGAGCGCCTGTTGGAAAGCCAGCTTCGCGCTGGTACAGCCGATAACGACATCAACGCCATTAAGGCTGGTGGTTATCTGCCCAAGGGCTATCATATCATGCGCCGTCTGACCGATCCTGATGCGTTCTTCATTACGACTGACGTTCCAGACGGTCTCAAGCACTTCACCCGTTCAGCAATGAAAAAGGGCATGGAAGGTGACTTTGAGACTGGCAACGTCCGTTACAAAGTTCGTGAGCGTTATAGCTTCGGCTTTACTGACTGGCGCGGCGTATTCGGAACCGAAGGCGCAGCATAAACAACCCAATCTTCTCTTCCTGTTGGGTCAAACTGGGGCGGTCTTCGGATCGCCCTTTTTTTATTTTAAATAAAAATGCATTTTATTTGTATCTGCCTATTGTATTCTGGACTGTATCCCTTATATCAATCATAAGCGGGGCCACGCGCCCCCATCCAAAACATAACACTAACGCCGTTAGCGTTACAAAAATCCAAAGGAGAAAAAATATGTCAAACGGTTTTCCATCATCAATGGCAATGCTTGAACACTTGCTTGAGGGCCACCCAATATCGCTGATCGAAGCGATGAATATGTTTGGGGTCTGCAACCCCGCCGCAGAGCTAACAAAGCTCCGCAAGCAAGGCTGGATCATCCAGTCTCAACGGGTCAAGATGACCAAAATCATTGTTCGCATGAACAAATACATGGTGATAAAACCACCGTCCCAGCTTCCACATAAGGAATGTCTTATGATGGAATACTGGATCAGCAAATAATCAAGCAGGGGCTGTCTTCGGATGGCCCTTTCTTTTTGTACAGACCTGTTGTATTGTGCCGACATCCCTGACAGGTGCGCCCTGCACCTGACTTAACCCACGACAGGAGATCATCATGGGTACTACAACTTTCTCAGGCCCGATTAAATCAGGCACAATTAAAGAAACCAGTGGAACAACCGTTGGTTCTAACATGAAAAACACAGGTTTTGTTGTCCTTTCGCAAACTGCTGCGATTGATCAAACAGCAACAACAACCACCACAAATATTATTATTCCCCCAAACAGTCAGCTTATCTCAATTGATGTGACTGTGACCACAGCGTGGAGCGGTGGAGCCACAACTCTTGGCTTGGGCGGCGTTGGCGCGGCGACCACTCTGACTGCGGCTGGAGCGATCCAAGGTAATGCAGTGGGCATCGTGGCGGCAAGCCCCGGTACTGACGCAACGCGCACGTCAAAGTGGCTCAACACAGGCACAGGCGATCACAGGCTGATCGTGACCACAGCAAACACTGGAAACGGTGTTGGCGCAGTTACCGTTGTCTATGCACAGAGCAACAACGTAACATAATTTATTGGTGGGGTTTCGGCCCCACCAGCAATTTATAGGAGGGTCAAAGTGGCTAACATTACAAGCATAAAAACGCTTTCTGAAAATACCAACGAAATAGTCATGGCATTCCAATTGCAATATGTGGACACTGCGGATGAAAATGCTGTAAAAAAAGTTGATGTCTCAACTTTGGCAAAAAGCGCAAACGGTGCGTCTTGCAACTCGGTCAGCCTTTTGGAGTGCTGGTGGATAATTCAAGGCATGACGGTTATGGTAGAGGCAGATGCTGGAACAGATGTGATTATGATGCACATGGCTGAAGATGATATTGGTTATCAAGACTTCAGCAAGTTTGGTGGATTGCCATCAACTGTAGAATATGGAAGCACAACTGGTGATATCATGTTCACAACAACTGGCCTTGGGGCCGCTGGCGATACATACAACATCGTGCTGCGGATGAAAAAACATTACGCATAGGATTGCTACATGGCGACTTCAGATACAGTAGCGTTTCGCCCAGATGTCGAAGAAATCATCGCAGAGGCATTTGAGCGGTGTGGGATCGATCCACAAACCCAAACAGGTTACAAGGCTGTGTCGGCAAGGCGCAGCCTAAACCTATTATTTAGTGAGTGGGCCAACCGAGGCATCAATTACTGGGCGGTAAAGCAACAGACGCTGACGCTGGTAAACGGCCAGACAACGCCCTACACGCTGCCTGTTGGCACTATAGACATTATGGACGCCGTCATTCGGGACAGCGCAGGCACAGACACGTCTGATCAAATCATTAATCGTGTGTCGATTGCCGACTACAATCAACTGCCAAACAAAACATCTTCGGGCAAGCCGTCACAGTATATGCTGGACAAGCAATACACGCCCCTTCTTTACATCTGGCAGATACCAAACGTCACCACATACAGCATGGTCTACTGGTCGGTAAATCAGCTTGATGACATCACGGCCAGCAATCAAGACGCTGACGTGCCATACCGCTGGAGTGACTGTATCTGCGCGGGGCTGGCAAGCAAGCTGGCGCTGAAAAACGCACCCGACAGGTTTCAAGTGTTGAACGAAATTTACGAGAGAGCATTTACGTTTGCGGCGGCGTCCGACAATGATGGCGTCAGTCTGAGGGTTCAGCCAACTGCGCTGAATTTATCGTAAATGGCAAAATACGCACGGGGCAAAAAATCTCAAGCAATTAGCGATAGAAGTGGCCTTCGCGTTCCCTATACGCAATTAAAAACGACTTGGGACGGCCTGCGCGTATCGCCAGAAGATTGGGAACCCAAAAACCCACAGCTAACGCCTGCAAAAAATGTCGTTGACGCTACCGCCCTGTTTAATCCACGGCCCGATAACGATCCCGAAAATGTCGAGGTATTTATTGGTTTTAATTTCGACATATTTGCTGATCGCAGATTAACAACTAATGTTGGAATTTCTGGTACAGCGTTTTCTGGACTTTCATCTTTAATTATTAACACAAATTTAGATGTAAATGGCGTTGGTGGTTCAGGAAGCTCCAGTGGGGAAGAGGTAGTTCTTGATCCTGCTGTAAGTGGCGTTTCTGGCAGCGGCGGTGTTGCCGTTGATCTTGATCAAGTTGTTACGCTGGCAGTGACAGTGCAAAATGTTGGTGGGGCAAACAAATACTTTATCGCTGGCGTTCAGCAAGACACGCTGGAATTAATGGAAGGCAGGACATATTATTTTGATCAGAGCGCATCTTCTAATTCTGGGCATCCGCTCAGATTCAGCACCACATCAAACGGAACGCATGGTGGGGGAAGTGAATACACAACAGGCGTGACAACATCAGGAACACCGGGTCAGGCCAATGCGTATACTCAGATAGTTGTTGCAGAAAATGCACCGACACTTTTCTATTATTGTTCGGTACATAGTGGGATGGGCGGTCAGGCAAATACTCCTGTATTCGCTTCTGTAGTGGTTGAATTAAGCGAGATCGCAACTGGTGTTGGTGGTGATGGTGACGTTGGGGATGAAATCCCTGCGGCGTTTGTGACAGGTGTTTCTGCAAGCGGTGGCGCAGGAGACGTTGGGGTCGAGACCCCATCAGTTATGCCAACGCCAAATGGTGTATCTGGAAATGGTGATGTAGGCTCTGAAACTATTCAACTATCAATAGCAGAAGATGGCGTTGGTGGCGCAGGGGCGGTTGGAAACATAACCGAAGAAGGCACAGAAAATGCGAATGGTGTTTCTGGGACAGGAGCAATCGGCGCAGAAACTCCAGAAATGTCAGAAGCTGTTTCTGGGCTGGCTGGCAATGGAGGTGTTGGAGCATCTAGCTTTGAATTAACCAAAACTCAATCTGGAGTTTCTGGAAGCGGTGATGTCGGTGTTGAAATTCCTGTCGCGCATCCAAGCGGAGTTTCTGGTGGTGGAGGAACTGGCGCGGTTGGCGTTGAGGCTCTTGAAATATCAATTGATGAAGCTGGTGTTGGCGGCACAGGTGCAATCGGCAATCCAACATACGTTGCTGACTTGCAAGCTGGAGTTGCTGGGGTTGCTGGAACTGGTGCAATTGGAGCGTCTAGCTTTGAATTAACCAAGCCTCAATCTGGAGTTTCTGGTGATGGCGAAATTGGGCCAGAAATTGTTCAGCTTGAAATAATAGAAGCTGGTGTTGCTGGAACAGGTGGCGTTGGCTCAGAGGCTATCGACATATCAATTGCAGAAGCGGGTGTTTCTGGAACGGGCGCAGTCGGTGCTGAAGTATTAGAAATTACAGTGACAGAGACTGGCGTTGGTGGAACAGGTGCAATTGGCACAGTAACTGAAGAAGGCACAGAAGACGCTGCTGGAGTGGCTGGAGACGGCGATGTAGGTGCAGAAACAGTGCAGCTTGAAAAAGTAGAGACTGGCGTTGGTGGCACGGGTGGCGTTGGAAATGAAAGCATAGATATACTTGGCTGGGGCAATGCTGGCTGGGGAGAAGATGGATGGGGCGAATAATATGAGCTACACAACACTAAAAGCCAATATCCAAGATTTTTTGGAAGATGACTCAACAGAGTTTGTCGCATCAATTGATACGATAATAGCGCAGGCTGAAGAAATGGTATTTCAGCGACTGCCAAATTTGCCCTGTTTCCGACAGACCTCTGCAGCAGCCAATCTTATTCAAGGTTGGGGTTTGTATACAATTCCAACAGCTAGGATGATCCGTCAGGTTTCCATAACAGACACAAATGTTGTGACGTATCTCGACCACAGGGTGGATTCTTACATCCGCGACTATTGGCCCAATCCAACGACTCAAGGCACCCCACGCATGTACAGCACAGATAGCGCAGGAACGGCTGGAACGGTCATTACACTGGCTCCCACGCCCTCTGCAGCCTTGGCCTACAGCGTAGATTTCATCGCCCCTGAGACGGGGCTAAGTAATTCCAATCCCAATACTTGGATTGACACTAACGCCTCCACAGTTCTTCTTGCTGCGGCTCTGTACGAGGCTTCTGCGTTCTTAAAAGCGCCAGAAACTTTATCTCTGTATAAAACCCAGTTTGACGAAGCCGTCCAACTTACTGTACAAGAGATGCAACGCGACTACGCAGCAGAATACAATGGAGGCATATAATGTCAATTTCACAAGCAATGAGTACGTTATTTAAAAAAGACGTATTGTTGGGCGACCATCATCTCGACAGTGACGTAATAATGATTGCGTTGTACACCAGCAGCGCAAGTCTAGGTGCGGCAACGGATGGTTACGTCACCTCTGGTCAGGTTGCAAACGGCAATGGCTACACAACAGGCGGTGTTGCGCTGGCAAGTAAGGCAGTAACAGAAAACAGCACCAGTGGTGTTTTTGATGCGGCTGATCCACAGTGGACAAGCGCGACATTTACTGCCCGTGGTGCTTTGATTTACAACAAGACGCTGGGCGATGCCTCTTCAAACTCAAGAGGCGCAATCGCAATTCTTGATTTTGGCGGTGACTTCTCTGTTTCTGGAGGTACTTTTAAAATTGTATTCCCAGCAGCAACTGCAAACACCGCAATTGTAAGGATCGACTAAAATGGCTTCATCCTATGACAACGACTTACGCCTCAATGAGCAAGGCACTGGAGATAACAGTGGGTCATGGGGTACGGTCACGAACCTAAACTTAGAAATGATTGCGGAGGCGTTCAGCTACGGCACACGTGTTATTGCCAACGCCTCCTCAGATACCATAACACTCGCGGATGGCGCACTGGATGCTGACCGCAGTATGTACTTGAGATTGAGTGGTGGCGGTCAGGCTTGCACAGTCAGCCTCTTGCCCAACACTGTTTCAAAAGTTTGGATGATTGAGAACGCAACGTCTGCAACTCTGACATTCACCCAAGGTTCTGGAGCAAATGTTGCGGTGCTTGCTGGTCAGGTCAAAATGATCGCCACAGATGGCGCAGGATCAGGTGCAGTTGTTTACGATCTTTTGACAGACGTAAATCTGGCTGGGACAACTGTAACTGACATTATTACTTCAAACCAAGCCACTGTTGATGATATCGATCTGAACGGCAAAGTCATTACGATGACTGGATCGGCTGGAGACACAGCCACAATAACTGTCGCAGCAGATGGTGCGTTGGCAATTGCCACAACAGACGCAGCCGCAGCCGCAGCCAACATATCCATTACGGCTGACGGCACATTTACTGCTACAGGAACAACAGTTACTTTGACTTCATCTGGTGCTTTGAGTGCCGCAGGAACAACCATCACATTGGACAGTGCTGGCGATATTATTCTGGATGCTGATGGGGCAGATGTAATATTTAAAGATGGCGGCACAGCCATTGGAACTATAACCAACGCATCCAGTGACCTTGTCATCAAATCTAATGTCCAAGACAAAGACATCTTGCTGAAAGGTGATGACGGAGCCTCAGAAATTACTGCCTTGACGCTTGATATGTCTGAGGCTGGTGCGGCTACGTTCAACAGCACTGTTACACGCGCCCTGACACGCGGCTCTATTGATGTTGGAAATAGCTCTGGTGTGTCTGCACCTCTGGCAAAAGGTTCTGCGGGAACATTTTTAACTTCTGATGGCACTGATTTGTCATTTGCTGCTGTCAGCGCGGGTTACGATCAGGTTACATTTCCCTCCGATTGGACTTCCCCCGACGAAACTTTTAATTCTAGCGGCACTTACACAAAGCCCAGCGGCGTTGCTGATGACGATTATATTTGGATTTATTTGATAGGCGGCGGCGGTCCCGGATGCAGTTCTGGAAGAGCAAACGGAGGGAAAGCTGGCAATACTGCTGGGTATGTTGGAGGTTCAGCGGGTGGGGGAGCTACTTTGCTATACGGGAAAGCAAAATTTTTTACTGGTGGAGCAATGGTTGTCGGTGCCGCTTATCCGTTTTCTGCCATACCCAGTGGCACGACTTTCTATTATGACTCTAACATAGCTGGTAATCCTTCAACTTTCACTTTAACAAGCAGCAACGGTTCTGTCGCTTATAGCACTAATAACGGCGGCTCTCCTTCTACTGACAATGTTAATTCTAGGGTCATCCAAGTTGACGGAGCAGGAAGCGTAAGCGATGATTATTTACACTCTCAAGTGGCTTCACCAACTATATTTTCCTTGGACACCGCTACAACCGCTGTGGCTGCTGCCAATGCGTTTGAGATGCCAAACCTAAGTAGCGGCAACGGCGTATCCACCACTCAACAAACAAGTGTATTTGCTGGCGGTAACGCTGGCGCAAGGCCGTACAATTTCGGCGCTTTGCCGACTATTTTACAGGGAACCTCAATTCTAGCGGGTGCTGGCGGAATTTTAAATGGTACAGATGGGCAATTTCCGGGAGGTGCTGGGCGGTCTGTTACTGGTACTGGTGTTGGTGGTGATGGTGCTGCTGGTCAAATAAGGATTTATCATGTCTAAAACTTGGTACAATAAAACAACCGGCGATGGCGCAGCATTTGAAGATGCTGAAGATATGTCAAACTGGCCTGACTTTCAAGAAACAAGGCCAATCGTAACGCTCACAGCAGAGCAAATACGCGCAGAGCGTGACACATTATTAGCTGCGTCTGACTACATGGCCTTGGCTGACAGGATTACTGATGATTGGCGCACTTATCGTCAGGCACTGCGTGACGTACCTACACAAGCTGAGTTCCCCACAGATGTGACTTGGCCCGTTGAGCCTATCTAATGCCAGATATGAATGAGTGTGGTTTTGTAGTAAATAGGTGTAATGATGGATAAGCGCACAGTGGCCTCTGCACACAGCAGAATCGATGATCTAAATGTCACCTTTGCGTCTTTACGCACAGAGGTGACCATACAGCACAAAGAGCTATTTACGAGGGTGAAGCGTTTAGAGGCGATTATGATCGGTGCCAGTGCGGCCATAATCGTGATGCTGATGACTGTACTAACAAAAATGGGATAAAACTATGACACCAGAGACGTTTGATAAACTCAAGGTTTTACCCCGTTTGATGATGCTGGCTGTCACGGTGCTAACGTATCAAAGTGTTCACTGGTTTATGTCCATACCTCCTGATCAAGTGACAAATGCCCAAGCGGGTTTGGTTAGCGTCTGTATGGGCGCGTTGACTGGCTGCTTTGGCATCTTCATTAATGGAGAGAAGACATGATGGCGCTTCTGGGAAGCCTGCTGGGCTTCGGATCATCTTTTCTGCCGTCAGTGCTTGATTACTTCAAGGCCAATCAGCAGCAGAAGCACCGCATTGAAATGATGCAAATCGAGACAGAGCTTGCCCAAAAGCGTTCTGAGATGAAGCTGGTTGAGTTAGACAAGAAGGCTGACATCGAAGAAACAAAGGGGCTGTACGCACATGACCGATCTATTGACGCTGGAGGCTTTATCAACGCTCTCAGGGGTAGTGTTCGTCCTGTCATTACTTATGCCTTTTTCGGACTGTTCGTAGCCACCAAAGTGGTCATCATGGTCAAGGTAACGCAGGCTGGTGGTGACTGGATGTCAGCCGTTGATCTTATGTGGGATGGAGAGACATCTGGATTATTCAGCGCGGTTCTGGCATTCTGGTTCGGAAATCGGGCAATCAGTAAATACGCAGGACAGAAATGATATTATCGTCGGGGCAAATTGAGCAGCTACTGCATGGCAATAAAGACTGGAAATCTTGGGAGCAGCCTCTCAAAGATATTCTTGCCAAGTACCAGATCAACACGCCCAAGCGAATTGCAATGTTTATCGCCCAGTGTGGGCATGAGAGCTTGAACTTTACGGTACTAGAAGAAAATCTAAATTACTCCGCAAAGGGCTTGAATGCAGTATTCCCGAAATACTTCAAAAACGCAGGACGTGACGCAGCGTTGTATCACCGCGATAGTGAGCGTATCGCTAATGTGGTCTATGCTGATCGTATGGGTAATGGCGATACATCTAGCGGAGAAGGCTGGATGCACAGAGGCCGTGGCGTCATCCAACTCACTGGGGCGCACAACTATTGTTTATTCGCAGAGGCCATAGGCAGGGGCAAAGATGCGACAATTAAATATTTAGGAACCAAGGACGGCGCACTGGAAAGTGCCTGCTGGTTCTGGAATACAAACGGCCTAAATAAATACTGCGACAACGGCGACATCAAGGGCGCAACCAAGCGGATCAACGGCGGCTATAATGGCCTGTCTGATCGGGAGCATCATTACCACCGAGCAATGTCGATACTAGATGGCTCATACAAGCCCCAGACAGCCCCTGTGCTGCTAAAGGTTGGCTCTAGAGGCCCAGAGGTCACTAAAGTGCAGGGGGCGCTTAATCTGGACGCTGACGGCATCTTTGGGCTAATGACCAAGGCGGCTGTCATGGACTGGCAAAAAAGAAATGACTTGACTGAAGATGGGATAGTCGGCCCTAAGACTTATGCTGCCTTGATCGGAGAATAAGATGTCACTGCAATTGCTGAAATACAACGCTGGCATCGTAAAAGACACCACAGAATATGCTGCTGGCAAGAACGGCCCGTTTTGGGTGGACAGCCAACTGGTTAGATTTGTAAACGGATACCCAGAAAAATTTGGTGGCTGGCAAAAGAGCGCAATTTATTCGATTGATCCAGACGGCGATCCTAACAGCACTGAGACATCGATATCTGGCATATGCAGGCAAATGTCATCGTGGCGCGGCGTAATCGATGGCGTTGACAGGATCGCGGTTGGCACAAGCAATCATTTGTATATTATTGAGAATGACGCACTGTACGATATTACACCGCTGCGAAAAACAACTTCAAACCTCACGAACCCGATCACCACAGCAAACGGCAGCACAGAAATTACTGTCACGGATAACGGTCACGGCGTAAAAACAGGCGACTTTGTTGTAATTAATTCTGCAACGGCGACAGGCGGCATTCCAGCCGACACGCTCAACAGAATGTCTGGCTATCAAGCCACAC
>Ga0209632_10001619_pt1 | contig 22595 bp, 18 predicted proteins | sample COG_10_FD_184754 | JGI IMG/M metagenome (GOLD analysis project Ga0209632, IMG submission 184754) | Pelagic Microbial community sample from North Sea - COGITO 998_met_10 (SPAdes) (version 2) | ecosystem: Environmental > Aquatic > Marine > Neritic zone/Coastal water | place: Helgoland, sampling... | reverse complement strand
CATATGTCCTGCTTCAGACACTATTTCTAATCTTGAACCAACAATATTTTGATGAAGTTCTTTTGATTTTTCTATTGAAATCATTTTATCTTTATCTCCTGATAAAATCATAGTGGGACAGTTTATTTTTTTTGCAGAAACTTTTCCATTAGAATAATTATTACAAGCTTTTAAATCCTTCGCCAGCACATCACTGAGTTTCTTTGAACTAAGAATCATTTTAGCGACATCAATGCTCTTTTTGTTTGTCATTATTTGACCATGCTCTGTCATAATGTCTCCACTATGTCCTGCGTAACACCATTTGAGCATTAGATCGATCACCTTTTTATCATTTGTTTCAGCCATTTTAATTAAATCAGGATGCACTGGCATAGAATGGGAGGCATTCATTAAACATAACCTTGAGACCGTATCTGGGAAGGATGAACTAAATTCTAAAGCTGTTAAAGCTCCCTGCGAGTGGCCAATTAATGAAACTTGTTTTAAATCAACTACAGTTAATAAATCCTTTAACCAAAGGGCATTATCTTCGATGGAACTTAAAACTCTACCCTCAGAATTTCCATGTCCTGGAAAATCTAATACCAAGACACTGTATCCCTTTTGGGTAAATTGACTAGCCAATGGAGCCCAAGCAACATGACTAAAACCACTACCATGTAAATAGACAATTACTGGTTTTTTATTATCAAATATTTTACCACCAGTTCCTGCAAAAACTTGATGGCCATTAACTTCAATTAACATTATTTAATAATTTTTGCTTGCTCTCTTAGTTCAAACTTTTGAATTTTTCCAGTTGAAGTTTTAGGTAAGATACAAAAAACAAAAGTCTTTGGCATTTTGAAACCTGCTAAATGTTGCCGACAAAATTTTGATAATTCTTCCTCATCAACTAATTGTCCTTCATGAAGTTCAATAAAAGCACAAGGTGTTTCACCCCATTTTTCATCAGGTTTTGCTACAACTGCCGCAAGGGAAACGGAGGGATGTTTGGTAATAGTATTTTCTATTTCCACAGATGAAATGTTTTCCCCACCTGAGATAATAATATCCTTAGAACGGTCTTTAACTTGAATGTAACCATTGGAATGTCTCACCGCTAAGTCACCTGAGTGAAACCATCCTTCTTTCATGCTATTTTTAGTTTCTTCAGGATTTTTATAATATCCTTTCATCACAGTATTACTTCTAATCATAATTTCACCCATTGTGGTACCATCATTTGGAACAGGCTTATAATTGTCTGGATTGAGTATCGCAATTTCTTCTGTGTGAGGATATCTAACACCTTGATATGATCTTAACTCTGATTGTTTTTCTTGATCAAGCGAGTCCCATGTTTCATTCCAAGCACAATGAACTACGTGACCATATGTTTCTGTCAAACCATAAACATGCATTACCTCAAAACCTAAGGAGTGCATTTTTTTTAAAATTGAACTAGGGGGTGGTGCCCCTGCGGTCATTACATAAACTTTATTAGGTATTGCTAACTGTTCCTCTTGAGGCGCATTAGCGATCATATTCAAGACGATTGGCGCTCCACCAAAATGAGTAACTTTATATTGAGATATTAATTGAAAAATTTCTTTCACAACTATATTTCGTATAAAGATAATCTTTGCATGAAGCATAGCAAGTGTCCAAGGATATCCCCATCCATTACAATGAAACATAGGAACTGTGTAAAGGTAAGTAGGCTTATTGGGCATATTCCAAGCTGTAACACTTCCCATAGACATCAGATAGGATCCTCTATGATGATAGACCACTCCTTTAGGCTTACCTGTTGTACCAGAGGTATAACTTAGGCCAATTGCCTGCCATTCATCTTTCGGTCTAATCCATTCAAAATCGTGATCGCCGGTCTCTAAAAAAGATTCGTATTCTAGATCGCCAATAGATTTTGAATTTTCTAAACCAGCTTGTTGATCGTCAATATCAATGACTATAATATCTCTATTTACCTGCTCTAAAGCATTGACAACTACATCATGAAATTGTCTATCGACTATTAGTACTTTTGCGTCACTATGATCAAGAATATAGCCAACAGTTTTTGCATCTAGTCTAGTATTGATTGTATTAATCACACCTCCTGTCATAGGAATAGAATAATGAGCTTCAAAAATCTCAGGTGTGTTAGCGGCCATAATCGAGACAGTGTCCCCCTCACCAATTCCAATTTTTGTCAGAGCGCTCGCAAATTGTGTACATCTATCATAGACCTGTTTCCAGTTATATTTTCGTTTTTTGTAAACAATTGCTTCGTAGTCTGGATATACATCTTTGATACGATCAAGGAAACTTAATGGAGTCAAAGGTATGTAATTTGCTTTATTCTGCTCCATTCCTAGATCATAATTATTCATTAATTTTTTATCCTTCTTCCAGTTGAAAGCATTGCATGGATTCTATCTCTAGTTTTATGAGACTGAATTAATTTTATCAAAGATTGTCTTTCAAGATCATACAGATCTTGTTCGCTCAAACTCGTTGGCCCAGAATTAGCTCCACCACTTAAAACATCAGCAAGATGGAGTCCTATGTCCACATCATAACCGGAAATAATATGTTGTGACTCTAAATCTTTTAATATTTCATGCATCTGTTCTTTCACTGATAAACCGCTTAACAGAAAAGATGGTCTTTTAGGAATTTGATAAGATGATTTTAGAGAATTAATTAATTCAAAACTTTTAAATAAAAGTTGGTCTCTATTTTCTACCACTACATCCTCCTCCATTATTAATTTTAAAGGAAGAGCAAGAATTGGGGAAGTAGCAATTTTTCCATATCCAATTATATTAAAAACTTCAATAGCAGCATTGTCATGATTATCTTGAAATTTAGCATCTTGAACCCATCTCCATAATAATTCTTTGCAACCGCCCCCACCAGGAACTAGACCAACACCGGTTTCCACAAGACCGACAGTGCTGTTCATATGAGCTACCATTCTATCACTTTGACAAGCAACCTCGAAACCTCCACCAATAGCTAGGCCTGAAATAGCACTAATTGTTGGGAAAGGTGCGTATTTCATTAAACTACATGCATTCTGAAAGGAACTTAAATAAAGGTCAATACCTTGCCAATTTTCATCATCAGCTAGTCCTATTAATGTATTTAGATCAGCACCGGCAGAGAAATTCATAGCCTCGTTATAAACTACCAGACCATCGGCATTGTGTTTGTCAGTTAATTCAACTGCTTCATATAGTATTTCCATAGCAAGACTGTTTAAAGCATTTGCTTTAGTGTGGAACTCTACACACATTATGTTTTGATTAAATGATTTGTCTTCTATCATCCATGCGGAAGCAGCTTGATTTTGAATTAAAGGTTTAGAGAATTTTTGAATATCACCTAATCTATATATATTTACACCCCTATTAATTATTGAGGATTTCTTTGAAAAATGAAAATAAGATGAGTCTTTTGATCCATAAGGGTTATCTTGTGAGTCTAATATTTTTGTTAAAAACTCTGAGACATTTGTTTCTAAGTTTGCCTTGTCAATGAATCTCTTAAGACCATAATCTTGCAGAAGTTCAAATGGACCTTTATACCAATTGAAACCCATGCGTAGAGCATCATCAATATCTATAAGTTTTTCTGTTACCTCAGGAATTAAATAAGCACAATAATTAACTATTTTGGCTAAGACACTAAACGCATACTGACCATATTCGCTTTTGTCATCAAGTAATGCTTTAATTCCTTCTTTTTCAACTCTATGAGCAAGTTCTAAATCAACTTTTTCAAAATCATAATAAGTGAAAGACTCATAGTTCAAAGCTTTTGTAAATTCATTTCCATCAATGGTCTTATTTTCATAAAAACCACCCTTACCCTTATTTCCCGTGAAGCCGTTTTCTAAAAGTTTTTCAACAATAGGATGTGCTTTTACAACTTGCATAAATGGGTCTTCGGGTTTTAATTCTTTTTCAAAACTTTTTAAAACATCTTTCATGAGATCAATTCCGATAAGATCATAGAGTCCGAACACACCAGTTTTAGGAATTCCCATAGGTCTTCCAAATAGAGCGTCCGCTATCTCGACGGGTAGTTTTCGCTCTAAAGCCTCATACATTGCAACTTGCATAGCGTAAACACCCACGCGATTTCCAATAAAACCAGGAGTATCTTTGCAATTCACAATACCTTTGCCTAATTGATGTTCACAAAAAGATCTTAATTTTAATATTTTTTTTTGGTCTAAGTCTTTAGTTTCTACAATTTCAAGAAGCCTCATAAATCTCACAGGGTTAAAAAAATGAGTGATACAGAAATTATTTTTCATCTCAGCTGACATTTCCTGAGTAAGGATACTAAGTGGTATTGTGGAAGTATTAGAAGAAATAATCGAATGAGAACTTCTTGTCTCTTCAATCTTTTTATACAATTGATGTTTAACATCTATTCTTTCAACTACTGCTTCTATAATCCAGTCGGCATCGCCTATATGATGAAAATCATCTTCTAAATTTCCAGCTTGAATATGATTTAGACAATTTCTTTCAATTAATAGTGGGGGATCAGATTTTTTTATATTAAGAATTGCGTTATTAGATATTTTATTTTTGTCTTCACCTCCTGATGGGAGGTCTAGTAAGATAGTATGAACTTTTGAATTTGCTAAATGGGCAGCTATTCCTGAGCCCATTGTTCCTGCTCCGATAACAACAACTTTTTTATAAAATTCAGACATTTTTTAAATCTAAAACCAGTACCTACCAAAAACAAGCATAAAACCACATACAATAATTAGAAAAGTACTTGTGAAAAACAGCACCTTAAATGTTCTTTTAGCTTCTTTAGTATTTTCTTTTTTTTTATATTTTTTTTTGAAGTATAAAATAACAGCAAGGCATATAATCAATACCGGAAATAGCCCAAATTGCTCCATATACTGATTTACCATTATTATTAATTATTCCTTAATATAAGGTAAAGAAGTTATCAAAGAGTATAGATTTTTCGAAGGAATTATTTTTATTTTATAAATTTAAAAAACTATTTTTTGAAGATATTTTCTAGTAAGTTCTTAGTGATAATGTATAAAGCGCCCATAAATGACCTTAATTTTGTGATCAACAAAATCATTGATTTAAAAGAAATTAATAAACTTCAAGGTTTTGCGGAAATATCTGACGATTTAATTAATCAAATTCTAGAGGAAGCTGGCAAGGTTTCTAACATTCTTGCAGAAAGTAATTTTGAAGGTGATCATATTAGTTCAAAGAGAAATGAAGACGGAAGTGTTACGACACCTCCAGGATTTAAAGAGTCTTATAAAGCTCTTGGTGAAGGAGGGTGGACTAGCTTGGAAGCCAAAGAAGAATTTGGTGGTCAACAAATGCCAACAATAATTTCAGCCGCAGTAAATGAAATGTGGCACTCGGCTAATATGTCTTTAGCGTTATGCCATTTACTAACTCAAGGCCTTATATACGCTCTTCAAAAATCAGCTTCAAAAGCACAACAAGATTTATTCATTCCTCCTTTAGTTGAGGGAAGATGGACGGGTACAATGAATTTAACAGAACCTCAAGCAGGTACTGATCTAGCGTCAATTAAAAGTAAAGCGGTTAAAGAAGGTGACCATTACCGTATAAGTGGTCAAAAAATTTATATTACTTATGGTGAGCATGATATGTCGGAAAATATTATTCATTTAGTATTAGCTAGAACACCTGATGCTCCTGATGGGGTCAAAGGGATATCTGTTTTTATAGTTCCAAAATATAATGTAAGTGAGGACGGAAAATTGGAAGAACAAAATGATGTAACATGTCTTTCCATTGAAAAAAAATTAGGAGTCAAAGGCTCACCAACAGCAGTGCTTCAGTTTGGAGAAAAAAATGGAGCCATAGGTTATTTAGTTGGCGAAGAAAACCAAGGTCTTCAAATAATGTTTGAAATGATGAATCATGCAAGGTTTGCTGTGGGCATACAAGGACTTTCAATTTCAGAAAGAGCTTTTCAACAGGCTGTGCAATATGCAAATGATAGAGTTCAAGGTATTCCAATTGAAAAAAACAAAGGAGATCCTATTATTCACCACCCTGATGTATTGAGAATGCTATCCGTTATGAAATCCGAAATTGAAGCAATGAGGGCCCTTTCCATTTATGGAGGTTTCAGTATGGATATGGCTAATTTGACTGCCGTAGATAAAGAGTTTTGGCAAGAAAGATCATCTTTATTAGTTCCAATCATTAAAGGATGGTTAACAGAGAGATCTTTAGAAATTACTTCTCAAGCAATTCAAGTTCATGGAGGAATGGGCTTTATTGAAGAAACAGGTGTTGCACAACATTTCAGGGATGCGAGAATTCTTCCAATTTATGAAGGAACTACAGCTATTCAAGCCAATGATTTAGTTTTTCGAAAAACTATAAGAGATCAAGGTAAGTCAATAAATTGTCTTTTTGAAGAAATAATAAAGGAATTAGAAGGTTATAAAAATAATGAAAATAAGATTGTTAGCAAATCTGCTACAACGATGATGGAGGCAGTATCGATATCTAAGGAATCTGTTGATCACTTAATCGCATCTTCCAATGATCAAAAAAAATCAGCGGTTTCAGGCGTAAATTACTTAATGTTAATGGGCTACCTTTGTGGTGGATGGATGATGTCAAGATCTGCAAGCAAAGCTGCTCAAGAAATTGTTAACAAAAATAAATCAAATGATTTTCTTGAAGCAAAATTAGTTAGCTCTGATATTTTCATGACACACTTATTACCTAAAATAAAATCTCTTGCTGAGAGTATTATCAAAGGCGATGAATCTATACTTGCGATGAAGCCTGAGTGGCTTAACCAATAATATATTTACATATTAGCATAATTAGGACCACCTCCACCTTCTGGAGTAATCCAATTAATATTTTGTGAAGGTTCTTTGATATCACAAGTTTTACAGTGAATGCAATTTTGAGAATTAATAATAAACTCTGACTCTTCTTTTTCTTTATCGTATTGGATCTCGTAAACACCTGCCGGACAGTACCTTATTGAAGGTTCATCAAATTTTTCTAAAGTGTAGCTTATCGGAAGACTTGGGTCTTTTAGCTGCAAATGAACAATTTGATTTTCTGAATGATTAGTGCCAGTAAGATAAACTGAAGAGGCCTTATCAAAAGTTAATTCTCCATCATATTTTGGATAATTAATTTTTTTACTATCTTTTGCTAATTTTAAAGTCTCATGATCGGCATGCAGATGCTGTAAAGTAAAAGGTAACCTGCCTTTAAAAATTAGTTGATCAATTGCGGTAAATATCATTGCAGGAATAAGTCCCCATCTAAAGCTAGGCTTCACATTACGAGCTTCATAAAGTTCCTGGTACAACCATGAATTTTTAAAGATTGTATCAAATACAGATAATTCTTTTTTATCATATAAGTGTTGCTGTATCGTTTCAGCTGCAATTATTCCACTCTTCATAGCAGTATGAGAGCCTTTAATTTTCGGCATATTTAGTGTTCCTGCATCACAGCCAACCAATAGTGCTCCAGGCATATGCATTTGAGGTAGACTTTGTAAACCACCTTCGATAAGAGCCCGAGCACCATAAGATATTCTTTTGCCGCCTTTTAGAATTTTACTTATTTTAGGATGAGTTTTAAATTTCTGGAATTCATCATAAGGTGAGAGATATGGGTTTTGATAATCTAATCCTATTACGTAACCTATATAAATTTGATTATTCTCCGCGTGATAACAAAAACTGCCACCATATGTTTTAGGGTCAAGCGGCCAACCAACACTATGCAATACTTTGCCTTCCTGGTGTTGTGTTTCATCCACTTCCCAAATTTCTTTAAATCCAATTCCATATTGTTGGGGCGAACTATTTTTATCTAATTCAAACTTTTTAATTAATTGTTTTCCTAGATGTCCTCTGCAGCCTTCTGCAAAAACTGTTACTTTACCTTTTAAAATAATACCAGGCTCAAAGGTATCTTTTGGTTGTCCTTCTTTATCAACTCCCATATCTCCTGTTTGGATACCAGCCACACTGCCATCCTCATTATAAATGATTTCACTTGCAGCAAATCCAGGAAAGATTTCTACTTCTAAATCCTCTGCTTGTTCACCTAACCAACGACATAAATTAGCAAGACTAATAATATAGTTTCCATGATTTTGTAATGATTTTGGAAGAAGCCAAGTAGGAATATTCATTCCATTTTTTTTATTCAAGAATAAGAACTCTTCCATAGAAACTTTAGTTTTAATGGGTGCATTTTTTTCTTTCCAATCAGGTATTAATTCATCAAGAGCTTTAGTTTCAAAGACATTGCCGCTTAGGATGTGAGCTCCAACTTCTGATCCTTTTTCAATAATGCACACAGATGTTTCTGGATTAAGTTTCTTTAATTCAATAGCTGTAGCTAAACCCGAAGGCCCAGCACCTATGATAACAACATCATAAGACATTTCTTCTCTTTGGATATTTTGATTTTCTATCAAGTATTTATTTTAAAATATTAATTACTATTTTGCGATATCATTTAGCAAATCTAGCTCTTTGGAAATCTCAGGTAATGCTTGAAATAAATCAGCCTTTAAGCCATAGTCGGCAATTCCAAATATAGGCGCTTCTTCATCTTTGTTAATAGCGACAATTATTTTACTCTCTTTCATACCTGCTAAATGTTGAATAGCGCCTGATATGCCCACCGCAATATATAATTCAGGAGCCACCATTTTACCTGTTTGACCAACTTGGCATTCATTTCCAATATAACCTGCATCAACTGCAGCTCGTGATGCTCCGATTGCAGCATTTAATTTATCGGCTATTTCATTTAAAAGTTTAAAATTATCTCCATTTTCTAGACCTCTTCCTCCAGAAATTACCACCCTAGCACTTCCTAATTCAGGTCTTTCAGATTTTGCTTCTTTCCTATCTAAAAACTTTGTAGCGATGCCTTCTAAGTTTAATGAAATTTTTTCAATACTAGCACTACCGCCTACTATTTCTACTGGCTCAAAAGATGTCGTTCTAACTGTTATGAATTTAACAGGATCTAATGATTGTACAGTTGCAATAGCGTTACCAGCATAGATAGGTCTTATAAAAGTATCTGGAGAAATAACTCCTGAAATATCACTTATTTGCGAATGATCTAATATAGCTGCTGCTCTGGGCATAAAATTTTTACCAAATGTTGAGGATGGAGCCAGAATATGAGAATAGTTTTTAGATAAATTTATAATTACTTGTGAGACATGCTCCGCAAGTTGATGTTGAATGATTTCATCATTTAATTGAAGTATTTTATTAACTCCTTCTAAAGTAGATGCCTGATTAACCACCTCATCATTTTGAAAACCGCAAACAAGTAAATGAATATCTTTATCTATTTGAGAAGCAGCTTGAATGGTATTAAGGGTGGAAGGCTTTAAACTTACATTATTGTGCTCGGCTACAACTAAGACACTCATTAGATTACCTTAGCCTCATATTTTAGTTTTTGAATCAGCTCTTTAACATCAGCAACCATCACTCCGCCCTGTCTTACTGGTGGTTCTTCAACTTTTAAATACTTTACTTTAGGAATCGTATCTACTCCTAATGATTCAATCTCAATAATTTCTATTGGTTTTTTCTTAGCTTTCATAATATTTGGTAAAGAGGCAAATCTTGGTTCATTTAATCTTAAATCACAAGTCACTACAGCAGGTAGTTGAATTTCTAACTGTTCTAAACCTTCATCAATCTCACGAGAAATAGTTATTGCGCTATCGTTTATTCCTAATTCTGAGACAAAACATCCTTGTGGCCAGTTGAGTATGGCTGAGAGCATTTGACCTGTTTGATTACAATCATCATCAATTGCCTGCTTTCCTAATAAAACCATATTTGGTTTTTCTTTTTCTACAATATTTTTAAGAGTCTTAGCCACTGCAAGAGGTTCAATATCGTCGCCAGCCTTAACTAAAATTCCTCTGTCAGCACCCATAGCCAATGCCGTTCTAATTGTGTCTTGGCATTTCTCTTGTCCGATTGAGACAATGACAACCTCCGTTACTTCTCCAGAATCCTTGATTTTTATAGCTTCTTCGACTGCATTTTCATCGGGAGGATTCATAGACATTTTAACATTGTCTTTTTCAACACCTGAATTATCAGATTTCACTCTAATCTGAACGTTGTAATCGATTACTCTTTTAACTGCTACTAGAATTTTCATTTTAAATATGGGGTTAAGTTAACTAAAAATCCTTAATAAGTTAAGCTTTAATTTTTAACATTTGAGGATCGTAAAGGGAGTCAAGATGAACATTACATTTAATTTTTTTAGTAGCTACCTCTAATTCATAAGAGCCTTCAAGGATATAATTTTTATCAATAACAAATTTAGATCTTACATAACCATAACCAATAGATTTATTAATAGTGTATCCGAATCCACCACTGCTCAACCAACCTACTCTTTGTCCGTTACGATAAATAGTTTCTCTGCCTAGTAAAATTACTCCAGGATCATCGCAAGTAAAAGTTGCAAAAATTTTCTTAATACCATTTTTTTTTGATCCAAAAGAGATTGTCTCCCGATAAAATCTATATCTTTTTTAAGTTTAACAGCCCAACCAAGACCAGCTTCTAATGGCGTGTGATCAGGACCAATGTCAGAACTCCACGCTCTATACCCTTTTTCTAATCTACAACTTTCAATTGTTCTATACCCAGCATTTTTTAAGCCTAAAGGTTCACCATTTTTCATAAGAGAGTCATAAATATTTTCTGCATGTTCAATTGGGAAATGTAACTCCCATCCAAGTTCACCCATATAAGTAATGCGTAATGCTTTAACTGGGCAATTATTAATTAAAATATTTTGAAATGTTGCAAAAGGAAAATTTTCATTATTAAAATTATTCTCTGAAGAAGCCTGCAGTATCTCTCTTGACTTTGGGCCCATTAAAGAAAAAACAGAATGACTAAAAGTTATATTTTCTAGCTCAACGTTATAATCACTTGGAATATTAGATTTGATCCAATCAAAATCGTGAGTCATAAATCCCGTACCAGTAACTAGGTAAAAAGAGTCATTATCTAATCTTACAACAGTTAAATCTGTTTCTATTCCTCCGCGCTCGTTTAACATTTGAGTATATATTAAAGAGCCGACAGGCTTAGAAATGTCATTAGCGCAAATATAACTAAGAGCTTTTTCAGCATCAGCTCCAGTAATCAGAAATTTTGCAAAAGAAGTTTGATCAATAATAACTGCTTGCTCTCTAGCGGCTTTATGCTCTTCCGCTACAATTGGAAACCAATTTTGACGACCATACGTGTATTGGTCTTTTGCTTGCATACCTTTTGGAGCAAACCAGTTTGGCCTCTCCCATCCAAGTTTTTCACCAAAACATGCACCATTTGCTTTTAATTTTTCATAAATAGGAGATTTTTTATAAGGACGGCCACTATCATGCTCTTCAAAAGGCCAAGCAATTGTGTAATGCTTAGCATAAGCCTCATAAGTCCTTTTTCTCACCCAATCTGTTTCCTGGTGAGGTTGTCCAAACCTTCTAATATCAACCGGCCATAAGTCATAAGGTGGTTCTCCATTAGCGACCCATTCAGCAAGAGCCATTCCAGCACCGCCACCTGCAGCAATCCCATATGCATTAAAACCTGCTCCAACATAAAAATTATTTTGCTCTGGTGACTCGCCTAAAATAAAATTTCCATCTGGAGTAAAGCTCTCCGGTCCATTAATGAGCTCTTTTACTCCAGCAGTTTCAAGTAATGGCACTCTTCCTAAAGCGTTAGTCATAAGATCTTCAAAATGGTCAAAATCTGAGTCAAGAAGTGTGTAATGAAAATCCTTAGGGATTCCTTCTTCAGCCCAGCTTTTTGGGTTAGATTCATAACCTCCCATCACAAGTCCTCCAACTTCTTCTTTAAAATAAATAAGACGATCAGGATCACGAAGTGTTGGCAAATTTGGCTGCACTCCTTCAATTTTTTCAGTCACTAAATATTGATGTTGAAAAGGAACTAAGGGAACATTGACACCAAACTTTTCTGAGAAGGTTCTAGTCCATTGACCTGCACAGCAAACTACCTTCTCACAAGATATATCGCCTTGAGAAGTTTTTAATCCTATTATTTTATTTTTATCTTTAATTAAATCTAGAACATCTACTTCCTCAATAATAATTGCTCCTTTTGATCGTGCACCTTTAGCCAGGGCTTGAGTTATGTCTGACGGATTAGCTTGACCATCAGTTGGAAGAAAAGCAGCTCCCACTACATCGCTTATGTCCATTATAGGCCATAGTTCTTGAGCTTCTTTTGCAGATAATAAATTCATTTCTAAACCAAACGAATGAGCTGTTGTTGTTTGTCTTTGAACCTCCGTCCATCTTTCTTGATTACAGGCAAGTCTAAGACCACCATTCATTTTCCAGCCAGTACCCAGACCCGTTTCTTTTTCTAATTTATTGTATAAATCAACTGAATAACCTAATAATTGTGTAATATTTGCATTGGTACGAAGCTGCCCCACTAAACCTGCTGCATGAAAAGTTGTCCCGGAAGTAAGTTTTTTTCTTTCAAGCAATACAACTTCTAAACCCATATGAGCTAAGTGATAAGCAGTAGAGCATCCAATAATCCCACCGCCTATAACTACTATTTTTGAAGATTTTGGTAATTTAGAGGACATTTTATTTAGTTAAATTCTCATAAGATTCTTTATATTTTAAGTAATAATCTTCTGTATACTGTTGATAATCAAAATCTAGACTTGAGCTAATTTCAGAAACCATACTCCACATAGTCTCTCTTAATAAAGATGAACATTTCATTGCATGATACTGCTCCAATAATTTGTCTGTTATTTTTTTCTCAAAATATTCTTCCAGTAAACTTATTTCTTGTTCTGAAGAAAAATCATTATTGGATGCAAGACCTCCTAAATCAAATAAGGGGTTATTGAAACCTGCATATTCCCAATCCACAAGCCACAACTTGGAGCCATCATCTAAAAAGTTTGCTGCTAATAAATCATTATGTCCGTAGACTATTTCATGAGGGGCAGATAACTTTTCTAAATATTTGCAGCTTTTTAAAAGTTCTGGAATGCGAAGTATATGTTTACTTTTTTTATATTCTAAGAAATTTGCATAATTTTTAATGACATGGAATACCCAAAAAATCATCGGGGCACCAATTAAATGATTTGGAATTTCTTGATGGACCTTTTTAATCAAAGGAATAATTTTATGAATGTTATTTCTCACAAGCTCAGGGTCATAAGTTTTACTTTCAATAAAATCTAAAACTAATATCCCTTTTTCATGATGAAGAATTTTAGGACCAATACCAACTTTATTTGCAGCTTGGCTGGCCATTAACTCGTTAGAACGAATAACTAAATGTTCGGGGATATCCTGCCCTATTCGGACCACAGCCTTTTTATTGTTATCAATAACAACGAAATTATGATTTGTGATACCGCCACCTAAGACTTGAATATCTATTTCACCGGACCAAATATTTAAGGATTGAATGACTTCAGGGTAATTAATATTCATTTTATTATAATCCGTACTTGATTTTTAAACGATTGCTGGATGCTACAATAATTTTATCAGCAATAATAGCAATAAAAGCGACACATAATCCCGCAACGAGCCCTCTACCAATGTCTGCTTTTGTTAGGGCTATGTAAACTTCCTGACCTAAATCTCTGGTGCCCACTAAAGCAGTTATCACTAACATCGAAAGAGCCAACATAATTGTTTGATTGATACCTAGTAGTATTTGAGGAAGAGCTAGAGGTAGACGTACCTTGAAAAGTAATTGTCTATCTGTACATCCACTTATTAAACTTGCTTCAATAAGTTCACTGTTAATATTTTTGATACCAAGGGCTGTATACCGAATAGCTGGAGCTAAAGCATATAGAACAACTGCAATCATAGCAGTAAAGTCACCCACTCTAAAAAGCATTACAACAGGAATTAAATACACAAAACTAGGAAGTGTTTGTAAAGTATCTATAAATGCAGTTAAGACTCTATCCGCCTTTTTTTTAGACCCGCAAATATGCCTAAAGGAATTCCTATTATACATGCAATTACAACACTAGATCCACAAAGATAGATGGTAATCATAGCTTTAGTCCATAATCCTGAAATTACGATGAACATTAAAAGTAAAAAAGTTAGGATAGATAATTTAAATTTTCCATAGTGCCAAGCTATTATAGTAATTATTGTTACTGTCCATGGCCAAGGAATAGCTAAAAAAAATTTTTTAATAGGCATAAGAAAAAAAATCAGTAAAAAGACTTTAATTGACTCTAGTAAGTCATAATAATTAATATTTATATGCCTCATAGAATCTTCCCAAAATGAAGAAGTGCTTACTGTTAATGCGTCTGGATAATTTCTAATGAGTTCACTAAAAAAACCTACAAGATAAGAAATAATCATCACACCAAAGCATATAAAAAATAATTTATAGCTTTTAAATAAATTTTGATTTTTAGATTTACTATCTGGTCTTAATTTAACATAAGCCTGACTTAAACGATCAAGAGCGACAGCTAAAATTACTATCGCCAAGCCCGACTCAAAACCACCTCCGATGTCTAGTTTTCTTAAAGAGGTCAAGACATCATACCCTAAACCACCGGCACCAATCATAGATGCGATAATGACCATATTAAAAGAAAGCATTATGACCTGATTGACTCCTACCATAATTGTTGATTTGGCTGAAGGTATTAAAACTCTCCACATTAATTGTCTGTTAGTACAGCCTGATATTAGTCCAAAGTCCTTAATTTGAGGATCAACACTTTTGAGTGCTAAAATTGTTGTATGAACCATTGGGGGCATAGCATAAATAATAGTTGCAATTAATGCTGATACTGGGCCAAATCCGAACATTACTAAAATTGGGACAAGATACGCAAAGACAGGAATAGTTTGCATTAAACTTAAAATAGGCTTAATAAATTGTTCAGTTTTTTGGGATTTATAAGATGCGATACCTAAACTTAAACCTAATAAAACTCCAATAGGGACAGCAATAATAATAGACGAAAGAGTAATCATAGCACTGTTCCATTGACCAAATACCGCTAGATAAAAAAAAGATAACGCAACCAAAACAACTAAAGCTTTATCTTTAGTGTAGATTGCTAGGCTTGTTATGATTGTTATTACTGCTGTCCAACTGAGTGCTGGTAAAATTAATAAAGCTTCTTGACCTTGCCCTCTATAAAAACCCATAGCAAATAAGGAAAGTATAAATTGATAGGGCTGCTCTATTATCCAGGAAATTGCTCTTGTTAAATCTTTAAAGCTAAAAATTATAAAATGAGCATCATTCATAAGCCATTTTACGAAATTCGATATATAAATTTTTAAAGGAAAAATTAAATGCTTTGGGTATTTAATAGCCCATTCAATTCCTAAATTCGAACACCACTCTTTTCCATATAAATACATTAAAAGAGTGAGTCCTAATAAAAGAAAAAAATTTATCCTTAAGTAATTTTTCTTATAGATCATATAGAGTAACCTAAGGGCTGTTTAAGCCCCTAGGTAAAAAAAAGTTAAGTGAAAATTACTTAATCCAACTTTCCCATCTAGATTTATTGCTAGTCATCCAATCAGCAACAACTCCTTCTACAGTTCCGCCTTCTAAGTCAACAGCCACAATCATACTTCCCATCTCGTCATTACTGAGAGTAAATGCTTCAGCTGCTTTATATGCATTAGGCCATTTTTCTTGTAATTGGCTTGACGCAACTTTCCAAATTGGACCTGTTGGCTTGCCACAATCATATGAAGAGTTTTTATTCATTCCCCATGATGGGTCTGTATAGCATTCTTTTGTGTAAGCTGGAAATTCAACCCACTCTCCATCAAACTTTGAAGGAGCCCAATGAGGAGCATAAACCCACAACATAATCGGAGCTTTTCTTTGATAAGCTGACTCTAGTTCAGCAAATAATGCAGCGTCTGTACCTGCATGAATTACTTCCCAATCCAAACCTAGTGCTTCAACTCTCTCATCGTCAAATCCACCCCAAGTCACAGGAGCGCCTAAGTACCTTCCCATTGGGGATGTCTCAGCAGTTGAAAAAGCTTCCGCACAATCATTTAATGCTTCCCAATTTGGTAAACCGGGGCACTGTTCTTTCATATAAGATGGGTACCACCACTCTTCAATACCATTCATTCCTGTTGAACCAATATTTACTACACGGCCATCGGCTGTGTATTCATCCATTGCATCACGGCCGGTAGTTTCCCACATCTCCATTGCTAAATGAAGATCTCCTGTTTGTAGACCAGCAAATTGAGCAATATAGTCTGCCTGAACTAATTCAACATTATTACCGGCTTTCTTAAGAACCTCTGCCATAATATTTGTTGTAATTAACTGGCCCGTCCAATCATGAAGTGTCATTTTGATTGGATCTTTTGAGTCTCCTGCTTTAACAGTATGTACTGCAGATAAAAAAACTACCGCCACAAGTGTTATTATTTTTTTGCTAAATTTCATTTAACATTCCTCCTTGTTATTTCTATGCAAATTTTACATAATAGATTGATGAAAACAAACAACGATATTTATCAATATTATCAACACTTTTTTAGTCTTATACACACATGAAATTGAGCAATAAAACTGCAATTATTACAGGTGGTGCTTCTGGAATGGGGGGAGCTACTTCAAGACTTTTTTGTAAGGAAGGTGCTAAAGTTGCAATTTTAGATATTAATGAAAAAGCCGGTCACGAAATAGTTTCTGAAATTAATTTAAGTGGGGGTGAGGCTGTATTTCTTAAGACGGATGTTTCTAAGTCTGAGGAAATATCAAAGTCTGTTGATGATGTTATAAAAAAATTTAATAAAATAGATATTCTTTTTAATCATGCAGGGACAATTATTGTGAAGCCGTTACATAAATCCACTGAAGATGATTATAATTATCTCATGGATATTAATGTTCGTTCTGCTTTTTTAACTTGTAGTAAAATTATTCCTCATATGATGGAAAATGGCGGTGGTTCCATTGTGATTACATCTTCGATTGGAGGAGAAAAGGGTTTTGCGTATGAGTCTTTATATTGCATGACAAAAGGTGCTGTTTTACAATTAGCAAGATCCATTGCTGTAGAATATAGAGACAATAATATCAGATGTAATGCCGTATGCCCTGCATTTGTAAAAACAGATCATGGACTCAGAGAAATTGATGAACTGGATGCTTTGGGCCAAAAATGGAATGAAGAAGATCTGAAAAATGTGCAAGGTAGAATTTGTAGTCCTGAAGAAGTTGCTTCAGCTGTGCTTTATTTAGCTTCTGATGAGGCGAGTTTTGTAAATGGAAATGCTTTTTATGTTGATAACGGTTGGTATGCAAAAGGCTAAACTTTTTTGTTAACTTTAACGACAAGATAAAGTCCATAAGCTACCGCTGGTCCTATGCCAAAAGCAAAGAGTAACGTACCTACTCCAACTGTGCCACCAAGTATCCACCCTACAAAGACGACAGAAACTTCTATGCTCACTCTTACCCAGGCAATTGGATATTGGGTGACCCTTTGCAACCCTGTCATCAGTCCATCTCTTGGACCAGGGCCTAGATTTGCTATGAGATAAATACCACTTCCTAATCCTACTAATAATATTCCTAAAGATCCTACCATTAAATTTATCAAGTAACTATTTGTTGAAAAATTGAACAAGTATAAAGACAAATCAATTGTGCCAGCAATAATTATAATATTTAAAATTGTACCTACTCCGGGTCTTTGCTTTAGTGGTAGCCAAATTAATAGAACTACAACACTTGATACAAAAGTGGCAAAGCCAATGGTCCAATTAAAATTAATAGCCATTCCTTCAGCAAGAACTAGCCATGGGCTTAGTCCAATCATTGAATGAATTAACAATGATTCACCAAACCCAAAAATAATGAGCCCCATTACTAAGTAAAAAAGAGTTAAAATTTTTGGTTTAAAATTTAAGGGACGGTCTGAACTCCAATGAACAGTCGGTACATTTTTTACTTTAAGAAATTTCACTAGCTGTGAGTCTAGCTACTTATCTAATGTTTTGAACACAATTTTCTAATATGACAGGTAAAAAATCAAATTCTTCTGACCATTGGAGATGAAGTTCAAATATTTTTTGGTCAATATTTTCTTGAGGAAAATGACCTTCCTCATATTTACTCTTCAAAAGTTCCTGTAAGTCTGTAACAAGTTTAATGGATGCTTTATCTTTTAATGCCATAAAAAAATCTTTGGATAGTTCGTAAGTAGCAATACATTCTAATTCTTTATCTGAGTATTTTTTTTCATCTGCATACAATAAAGAGAATAGTATAAAAAAATAAACTATAAAGAGTTTCATTTTTAAGTCACACCAAGCTTTTTTTTAAGTTCACTAGATGAAGTGGTGTAACGAAATACATATTTTTTATCACTACAATAATGAAATATTTTTTTTGCCGCTAAAGCCGCCTCATGGAAGCCACTTAATATTAGTTTTAATTTTCCTGGATAGTGACATATATCGCCGACTGCAAATATTCTAGGAACAGATGTTTCAAAATTTTCAGTATTCACTGATATTAAATTATTCTCTAAATTTAATCCCCACTCTGCAATAGGGCCCAATTCAATTTTCAATCCAAAAAATGGAAATATTGCGTCAATCTTTTCAATTATTGAACCATCAGCTAATTCAACATCTACCTGACCATTGTTATTATCTTTTAGACTTTTAATTGTATTAACATAAAAATTTGCTTCTTTATTGTCGACCATAGTCATCATTTTATTAACAGAGTCTTGCACGGCTTTAAATTCTTTTCTTCTATGTAAAAGATTAATAGATTTGGCTATTCCTTTAAAACCTAAAACGTAATCTAAGGCTGAGTCACCACCCCCAGCGATAAGAATATTTTTATCTTTAAATGCTTGTCGATCTTTAACAGAATAAAAAATATTTTTTCCTTCAAAGTCTTTAGTGTTTTCACCAGGCAATGGCCTAGGGACAAAACATCCTGACCCTGCTGCAATCACAATGGACTTACACTCAATAACAGTGCCTGCATTTGTTTTAACAATTATAGAATCTTGGTTAAGAATAATCTCAGATGTTAACTGATTTAAGTGATAACTAGGCTTAAAAGGCTGGGCTTGTTTAATTAAATCCTCTGTTAATTCCTGACCTGTAACTGATGGTCGACTAGGAATGTCATATAAGTTTTTATCAGGATAAAGCTCCGAGCATTGTCCTCCTATTTTATCTAAATTATCAATTAAATGAGCCTTCACATCCAATAGTCCGAGTTCAAAAACAGTAAACAGGCCACATGGTCCAGCTCCAATAATCACTACATCTGTCTTATGATGATTGCCGGGTAACTGTATATCTTTCATATTTTATATTTTTTAAGGTATTAAGACTATCTTACCTACAAATTTTTTCTCCATAAACATTTCTTGTGCCAGCTTAATATCTTTTAAAGCAAAGGTTTTTGCTATTATAGGTTTTATCTTATTACGCTCAATATAATTAATTAGATCGTGGAATATATTAATGTGATTGAAAGTAGAGCCATAAATAATTAGGTCTTTTAAGTACAAAGTTCTTAAATCTAATTCTACAATTGGTCCAGCAATTGCTCCACTTGCAACATATCTCCCACCAGGTTTAAGTATTTCTAAAATTTGAGGCCATTGTTTTCCACCAACCAAATCCACCACCAAATCTATCGAATTCTTACCTAGTGATTTTATTAGAGAGTCATTTCTATCAATAGTTTTATGAGCTCCTATTATTTTTAAATCTTCAGATTTTTCTTTTGAGCATTGGGCAATAACATTTGCTCCTCTTAAATTTGACAACTGAACAGCAGCAGAACCAACACCCCCTGAGGCTCCAGTAATTAAAATATTTTCTTTTCCTGCAGAAGCTTTTTGTAGCATACCCTCAGCTGTAGAATATGAACAAGGTATTGAAGCAAGCTGTACATCTGTCCAATTAGAATTAATTAAAAATACTTCACGACTATTAATGGCGGTAAATTGTGCAAAACCTCCATTAATTTCGCTGCCTACTGTTTTTTTTTCATTATTATGATTTTGCATAGAGCGAACTATAACTCTTTCACCTACTCTTGATTGGTTAACATTCTTTCCAACTTTAACTATATACCCACAAATATCAGCGCCCTGTATAATAGGAAAAGAAAGTTCATGGCCTGTCCATGACCCTGGTTCATTTTCTAAATCTTTCAGATTTAAATTTTTTTGATTATTAATAGTTTTAATATTTTTTTTTGAATACCAACCTAAACGAGTATTAATATCTGTATTATTCACACCAGCAGCAGTAACTTGAATTAAAACTTCATGATTATTTGGAACAGGAATAGGTAAATCCTCTTTATAAACTAGTTTTTCTATGCCTCCATGACCTATTAGGTGAACTCCCTTCATGATATTTTCAGGTTTTATATTTTTATGATCTACCAATCTGTATTGAAGTCTTTCTCTAAATAATCTTTGATGTGCCAAGTAATATTTTCATGGTCCTTAAAAAAAAATATATTTCCCTTTTCATTCTGAGCTTGTTCAATAATAGTAAAGTTAAGTTGTTGCTCGATAAAAAGTTTAGCATTTTTACGTCTTAGGCAAGGCTGACAAAAACCAGCTTGAATAGATTGTTGAGAAGACATTTTTTTCTTAATTTCAATGAAAAGACTTTCTGGGCTTTTGAACATAGAGGTGCCATTTTCATTAATGACTTTTGACTTTCCTCCTTCAAATATTTTTAATAATAAATTACAATACTTAGGAATATCTTGAACATGAACCTCTAAATGGTCAAAGTATGTTTTATAATTCATTATTTTTTACTAGAAAAAATTAATTCAGCTCTTTTTCTTAAAATATATTTTTGTATCTTTCCAGTAGAGGTTCTTGGAATAGATTCAAAAATATATTTTTTAGGAATTTTAAAGCCTGCTAATTTTTCCTTACACCAATTTAAAGCATCTTGTTCTGTTAATTGATTTTCAGGTCCAATCTCTATGAAAGCACACGGGGACTCTCCCCATTTTTCATCTTGTATTGCCACAACAGCAGCAGAAATAATAAGAGGATGCTGAGATAAAACTTCTTCTATTTCAATAGATGATATATTTTCACCACCTGAAATAATTATATCCTTTGATCGATCCTTCAGTTGAATATATCCATCCTCGTGAAGAACCGCCAGATCTCCTGAATGAAACCAACCATCTGCAAATGCTTCATCATTTGCTTTCTTATTTTTCAAATATCCTTTCATCACAATATTTCCCCTAAACATGACTTCGCCAATAGTTTTCCCATCACTTGGCACAGTTTTCATATTTTTTGGATCTAATACCGCCAAACCTTCAAGAGGCAGATAACGCACGCCCTGTCTAGCTTTGAGTATGGCTTGTGATGAAGCATCTAAAGCATTCCAATCAGAATGCCATTCATTAATCACAGCAGGTCCATAAGTTTCGGTAAGACCATAAAGGTGAGTTACATTGAAACCTGCTTGCTTCATATCTGCTAGCACAGACTCTGGAGGTGGCGCCGCAGCAGTAAAAAAATTAATTTCTTTATTCAATTTAAATTTTTCTTTATTTTCCATTGACAATATTATGGACATAATAATTGGGGCTCCGCACAGATGTGTTACAAGATTATCTTGCATAGCACTCCATATTGCCTCTGCTCTTACTTGCCTTAAGCAAACATGTGTTCCTATAATTGCAGACATTGTCCATGGAAAACACCAGCCATTGCAATGAAACATAGGTAATGTCCATAAGTAAACTGAATGTTTATTCATTGAAGCCACTAAGGCATTTCCTTGAGCAAGCAAATAAGCGCCTCTATGATGTGAGACAACGCCTTTGGGATTACCAGTTGTTCCAGAGGTATAGCCAACAGATATCGCATCCCATTCATCTTCTGGCATAAGCCATTGATAATCATTATCACCTGTCTCTATGAAATTTTCATAATCAATAATTTCTTTGTCACTATGTGTATCGTCGTCCGTATAATTACACTGATTGTCATTATATTGAATTAAAATTGGATTTGATTTTATGAGAGACAAAATTTCATTAAGAACAGAAAGTAATTCCTTATCATAAATTAGAATTTTTGAATCAGCATGATCAAGTTGAAATGCAATTGCCTTAGCATCAAGTCTTGTGTTAATGGCATGAATTACGGCACCGCACATAGGAATACCATAATGAGCTTCCAACATTGCAGGTGTGTTAAGCAAGAGTGTTGAAACGGTATGACCTCTTAAAATATTTTTTTTTGATAAAGCTGAAGCTAGTTTTTTAGAGCGCGTATAGAAGTTACTATAAGTTTGCTTTAAAGAACCATGAATAATTGCAGTATGATTTGGAAATACGTCTGCTGCCCTTTCTAGAAATGAAATAGGAGTCAAAGGCTGATAGTTCGCAATATTCTTATCAAGGTCAATATTGTATGGATTGATCATATTTAATATTTCTT
>Ga0209632_10001614_pt1 | contig 22613 bp, 29 predicted proteins | sample COG_10_FD_184754 | JGI IMG/M metagenome (GOLD analysis project Ga0209632, IMG submission 184754) | Pelagic Microbial community sample from North Sea - COGITO 998_met_10 (SPAdes) (version 2) | ecosystem: Environmental > Aquatic > Marine > Neritic zone/Coastal water | place: Helgoland, sampling... | reverse complement strand
GGAGCTGGAGTAGTAACTAAAATTATAGAGTAAACTCTATAGGAGTGTAGCTCAATTGGTAGAGTGCCGGTCTCCAAAACCGGAGGTTGAGGGTTCGATTCCCTCCGCTCCTGCCAATAAGCTAAATTGTATATTATGAAAAACCCAATAAAATTTATCCAGGAAGTTAAACAAGAAGCCTTTAAAGTTTCTTGGCCAACTGGTAAAGAGACTATGCAAGGTGCATTGATGGTGTTTGCAATGGCGGTTGTCATGTCACTTTTTTTCTTACTTCTTGATCAAGTTCTCAAATTTTTATTGGAAGCGCTATTGAAGGTAAGTATATAATGAAAAATTGGTATATTGTTCAATCACACTCTAATTTTGAGAATAAAGTTGCTGGATTAATTAAAGAAGAGGCGGAAAAAGCAAAAATTTCTGACAAAATTGAGGAGATTGTTGTACCAACTCACGATGTAACTGAAGTTAAAAGAGGAAAGAGAATTCAAAGAAAAAAGAAATACTTTCCAGGTTATGTTCTAATAAAATCTGAGATGGATAATGATCTATACCATTTAATTAAGAATTTAAAGAGGGTTAGCGGCTTTCTAGGTTCAAAAGGTATCCCTGTACCTGTATCAGATAAAGAAATAGAAAAGATCCTGGGTCAAATAAAAGATGGTGTAGCACAGCCAAAATCTGGTATAGAATACAGCATTGGTGAAAAAGTTCAGGTTGTTGACGGGCCTTTTGCATCATTCAGCGGAATGGTTGAAGACATTGATGAAGAGAAATCTAGATTAAAAGTTTCGGTTTCAATTTTTGGAAGACCAACACCTGTTGACTTAGAGTATAACCAAGTAGAGAAAGCAAGTTAATGGCAAAAGAAATTAGTGGATATATAAAATTACAGATCGTTGGTGGTCAAGCAAATCCAGCGCCACCAGTTGGACCTGCATTAGGTCAACGTGGAATTAATATAATGGAATTTTGTAAAGCTTTTAATGATAAAACTAAAGCATTCGCTGGTAAACCAATACCAGTTATTATAACAGTTTATAAGGATAAAAAATTTGACTTTGAAATTAAATCACCTCCAGCGTCTCATTTTATTAAAGAAGCCGCTAAGCTTAAAGGTGGATCTAAAGAACCTGGCAGAAGTATTGCAGGATCAATTACAAAAAAACAAGCTGAAGATATTGCTACACAAAAAATGAAAGATTTAAACGCACATAGTTTAGAGCAAGCAGTAAAAATTATTGCAGGTTCAGCCAGGTCAATGGGTATAGAGGTTAAAGAATAATGACATCAAAAAGATTTAAAAAATTACCACAAAAAACAAAAGATCTTTCCTCTGAATTGATAGAAAAATTGTTGCCAGATGTTAAAAAAAATTGCACTACTAAATTTGATGAATCCATTGATTTGTCCTTCCAGGTTAATAATAAACAAAAAAAAGGAGAAGTTAACATTAGAACTGTGGTTAATTTACCTGGTGGAAACGGGAAAAAGATAAAAGTTGCCGTTGTATGTGAAGATGACAAAGCACAAGAAGCTAAAGATGCAGGTGCAGATATTGTCGGAAGTGAGGAATTTATTGAACAGATCAAAGCAGGTGAATTGAATTTTGAAAAATTAATTTGTACACCAGGAATGATGATTAAACTTTCTAAACTTGGAAAAGTTTTAGGTCCAAAAGGACTTATGCCCAATCCAAAACTTGGATCTGTTTCTGAAAATGTAAAACAGGCAGTTACGGATGCTAAATCTGGTCAAGCTGAAATTAGAAATGACAAAGATGGAAATATTGGTGTGAGTATTGGAAAGAAGTCATTTCATGATGATCAACTATTAAAAAATTACTATGCAATTTTAGATACTTTAGAAAAAGAAAAAGGTAATCTTACTTTAAAAGGTGATCTAATAAAAAATACTTTTGTTACATCAAGTATGGGTGTGTCTTATAAAGTTAAATTAGGAAAAGCTATATAGTTATGATGAATAGAGAACAAAAAAAGAATTATATAACTGAGATGGAATCTCAGTTTCAAAATAATGAGGCTGTATTAGTTACTCATTACCAAGGACTTACAATGTCTCAGCTTGATGAATTAAGATCTCAAATGAGAGAACATGGTATTAAATTTAAAATTACTAAAAATAGAATAACTAAACTTGCAATTGAAAAGACGAAGTGTAAAGATCTTTCTGACTTATTTACAGGAGCTACTGCTGTAGCATTTTCTGATGACGCTATAATTTCAGCAAGGATTCTATCAAAATTTGCAAAAAACAATGAGAATTTAAAGCTTTTAGGTGGAGTTATGGGTAATGATATTTTGGATAAAGCTGGAGTTCAAAAAGTAGCTAATTTACCAACATTAGATGAAGCTAGAGCAACTATCGTTGGAATTCTAGCAACACCAGCCTCAAAATTTGTAAGTATTTTACTTGCACGTTCCGAAAAAATGAGTAGTTTGTCACCAGAAAATTCTGAAAAATAACCTTAAAGAAGTATAAAAATATGCCTGATCTAAATAAAATTATTGAAGATTTATCAAGTTTGTCTGTTGTAGAAGCAGCTGAACTTTCAAAACAACTTGAAGAAAAATGGGGTGTTACAGCTATGGCTGCAGCAGCACCAGCAGCAGCAGCAGGTGGAGCAACTGAAGAAGCAAAAGATGATTTTACAGTTATGTTAGTTTCAGCTGGCGATAAAAAAATAAATGTCATTAAAGAAGTAAGAGCAGCAACATCTTTAGGTCTAAAGGAAGCAAAAGATCTAGTTGAAGGTGCACCAAAAGAAGTAAAATCTGGTGTTAATAAAAAAGATGCTGATGAACTTAAAGCTAAATTAGAAGCTGCGGGCGCAAAAGTAGAACTTAAATAAATTAATTAGAAAGAACCTAATTACTGATTGATTTTATAATCAGTAACTATTTATAAATGCAACTATCTTTTACTCAAAAAAAGAATATTAGAAAAAACTTTGGTAAGTTGGCTGAAACTTTATCTATTCCTAACTTAATAGAAGTTCAAAAAAATTCCTATAAACAACTGACAGACTTTGATTCTGAAGCTGGAGATTTATCAAAAGGCTTTGATAGAGTTTTTAAAAGCATTTTTCCAATAGAAGACCTTAATGATAAAGCAACATTAGAATATGTTTCATATAATTTAGAAAAACCTAAATTCGACACAGAAGAATGTATTCAAAGAGGATTATCATATACGTCTGCTCTTAAGTGCACCTTAAGATTGGTTGTTTACGAAATTGATCAAGAGAATAATACAAAAGATATTTTATCTGCTAAAGAACAAGAAGTTTATATGGGTGAAGTTCCTATGATGACTGGCAGTGGAACGTTTATTACAAATGGTGTTCAAAGAGTTGTTGTAAACCAAATGCACAGAAGTCCTGGTGTATTTTTTGACCATGATAAGGGAAAATCACATGCGAGTGGTAAACTTCTTTTTAACTGTAGAGTTATTCCTAATAGAGGATCATGGCTAGATTTAGAGTATGATGTTAAAGATTTTCTATATTTTAAAATAGATAGAAAGAAAAAAATTTTTATATCAACTTTATTGATGGCTTTAGGATTTACAAAACCTGAAATTGCAGATGAATTTTATGGTAATGAAACTTACTCTTTTGATATTAAAACGGGTAGATGGAAAACAAAATTTAATCCAGAAAACTATAGGGCAAAAAATTTTTCAGAAGAAGTTATAGACAACAAAACTGGGAATATTGTTATTAAATTAGGTGACAAAGTTAATTATTTAGCAGCAAAAAAAATAGCTAATGATGGTTTAAAAGATATCCTAGTTTCACAAGAATCTCTTTATGGAAAATATTTACATAGAGACATTAAAATAAATGATGATGATGATGGAGTTTTTGCAATAGGTACTGAATTAAATGATACTATTATTAAAAAAATTTTAGATGCCAATATAACCTCAATTGAGATTTCAACTACAAATTCAATTAATAAAGGTCCATATCTACTAACAACATTATTAAACGACAAAAATAATAATAAAGATGAAGCAATTACTGAAGTCTACAAAGTTTTGAGACCAGGTGAGCCTCCAACTGTAGAAATAGCTACACAAATTTTTAATAATTTATTTTTTAGTTCTGACAGATATGATCTTTCCGATGTTGGTAGAGTAAAGATGAACTCAAGGTTAAATTTAGAATGTTCAGACAAAGTTACAATTTTAAGAAATGACGATATCATAGCCATCGTTCATAAAATGCTAGATTTACGAGATGGTAAAGATGAAGTGGATGATATCGACCACTTAGGAAACCGAAGAGTTAGATCTGTTGGTGAACTTGTAGAAAATCAAGCTCGTATAGGTGTTTATAGAATGGAAAGAGCAATTAAAGAAAAAATGACAACACTTGATATTGAATCTGCAATGCCTCAAGATCTAATTAACGCAAAACCTTTAACAATTTCTTTAAAGGATTTTTTTGTAAGTTCTCAACTTTCTCAATTTATGGATCAAACCAATCCATTATCTGAAATAACTCATAAAAGAAGAGTTTCTGCTTTAGGACCAGGTGGTCTAACTAGAGAACGTGCTGGCTTTGAAGTTCGAGATGTTCACCCAACTCATTATGGTAGAATATGTCCAATCGAAACTCCTGAAGGTCCAAATATTGGTCTGATAAATAGTTTGTCTACATATGCAAAAATAAATAAATATGGTTTTATAGAAAGTCCATACAAAAGAGTTAAAAATGGAATTGTTGAAGATAAAGTTGAATATCTATCTGCTATGGAGGAGACTAAATATACAATTGCACAAGCCAATGCAAAGATTGATAAAAGTGGAAAAATTTTAGAAGAACTTGTGCCTTGTAGAGAAAACTTGAACTTTATTTTATCAAATCCTAAAAATATTGACTATATAGATGTGTCTCCAAAACAATTAGTTTCAGTTGCAGCATCATTAATTCCATTTTTAGAAAATGACGATGCAAACAGAGCTCTTATGGGATCTAATATGATGAGACAAGCGGTTCCATTATTAAAACCAGAATCTCCATTAGTTGGAACTGGTATTGAAAGTGATGTTGCTCTTGATTCAGGGGTTACTATTGTAGCTAACCGTGATGGTATTGTTGATAAAATTGATGGTAAAAGAATTGTTATTAAAGCGACTGAAGAAACTGATTTCACAAAGTCTGCAGTGGATATTTATAATTTGCAAAAATTTAAAAGATCAAACCAAAACACATGTATTAACCAAAAACCACTTGTCAGAGTTGGTGATAAAGTTAAGTCTGGAGACATTATAGCTGATGGGCCATCAACAAAACTAGGAGAATTAGCTCTTGGCAAAAATGTAACTGTAGCATTCATGCCTTGGCAAGGTTATAATTTTGAGGACTCCATTTTGATTTCTGAAAGATGTGTAACAGATGATGTATTTACATCTGTACATATAGTTGAATACGAAGTCATGGCAAGAGATACTAAACTAGGTGAAGAAGATATAACAAGAGATATTCCAAACGTAAATGAAGAAGCATTAAAAAACCTTGATGAGTCAGGAATTGTTTATATTGGAGCTGAAGTTAAAGCAGGTGATATTCTTGTTGGTAAAGTGACTCCAAAAGGTGACTCTGCATCAGGACCGGAAGAAAAATTATTAAGATCAATTTTTGGAGAAAAAGCAATTGATGTTACGGATACATCTTTGAAGATGTCAAGAGGTAGCAGTGGAACAGTTGTTGATGTAAGAGTATTCAATAGACATGGAATTGAAAAAGATGAAAGGTCTATAACAATTGAAAGAGCAGAGATTGAAACAGTCCAGCAAGATAAAATAGTTGAAGAAGAAATATTGGAAAGAAGTATTAAACAAAGAGCAAATCAAATTTTATCTGGAGCATCATTAACAAAAAAAATTAAAGATTTAGAAATCGGAACTAAACTTGATTTAGAAGCTATAAATAAAATTAATATTAATGATATATTTAAGATTACAGTAGGAAATGTTAATGACGAAGCAAGTGTTGCACAATTAAAAGATCAATACAATACAGCCAAACAAGATATTTTAGAAAGATTTGAAGACAAGGTTCTTAAAATTAGAAGTGGTGATGATTTATTACCAAGTGTCATGAAAATGGTTAAAGTTTTTGTTGCAATTAAAAGAAGATTAAGACCTGGTGATAAAATGTCAGGAAGGCATGGAAACAAAGGTGTGGTTAGTAAGATAGTACCTGTTGAGGATATGCCTTATAGAGAAGATGGAAGACCAGTTGATATTGTATTAAACCCATTAGGTGTTCCAAGTCGTATGAATGTTGGACAAATTTTAGAAACTCATCTTGGATGGGCCTGTAAAGAATTTGGAGAAGAAGTTAAAAGACTAGTTAACGAAAATAATAAAAAATTTGAAAAAACTGAAAAAATTTCTTCTTTTTTAAAATCTGTTTATGGAAATGAAGTATTTGATGGTGGAATTGACAAGCTAAGTAAGAGAGAATTTAGTGATTTATGCGAAAATTTACAAAATGGTATTGCTATATCAACACCAGTTTTTGATGGTGCAAAAGAAAAAGATGTATCTCAAATGCTTGAATTAGCCAAATTACCAACTTCTGGTCAAACTAATTTATGGGATGGTAGAACTGGAGAGATGTTTGATAGACCTGTTACTGTTGGAATTATTTACATGCTAAAACTTCATCACTTAGTTGAAGATAAAATTCATGCTAGATCGACAGGTCCTTACAGTCTTGTTACCCAACAACCTTTAGGAGGTAAAGCTCAATTAGGTGGTCAAAGGTTTGGTGAAATGGAAGTTTGGGCTCTTGAAGCTTATGGTGCCTCTTATACTCTACAGGAAATTTTGACTGTTAAGTCAGATGATGTTGCAGGAAGAGTTAAAGTTTATGAAACCATAGTTAAAGGTGAAGAAAACTTTGAATCTGGTATACCAGAATCATTTAACGTGCTTGTAAAGGAAATAAAATCATTAGCACTAAATATTGAATTAAATTAAATATGAAAAAAGAATTAACAGACTTATTTAAAAATAGTGAAGTTTCAGAAGCTCAAAACTTTAATAGTATTAAAATAACTCTTGCAAGTCCTGAAAAAATTAAATCTTGGACTTATGGTGAAATAAAAAAACCAGAAACAATTAACTACAGAACTTTTAGACCTGAAAAAGATGGTTTATTTTGTGCAAGAATTTTTGGACCAATTAAAGATTATGAATGTTTGTGTGGAAAATACAAAAGAATGAAGTTTAGAGGTATTATTTGTGAAAAATGTGGTGTCGAAGTAACTAAATCCAACGTTCGAAGAGAGAGAATGGGACACATTAACTTAGCAACTCCTGTTGCTCATATTTGGTTCTTAAAATCATTGCCAAGTAGAATTTCACTTGCTGTTGATATGAAGCTAAAAGAAGTAGAAAGAGTTTTATATTTTGAAAACTTTATAGTTATAGAGCCAGGTATGACTACTCTTCAAAAAAACCAACTTTTAAATGAAGAAGAACTTGCAAAATATCAAGATGAATTTGGTGAAGAAGCATTTGAAGCTGGTATCGGTGCTGAGGCTATTCTTTCCATTTTAAAATCAATGGATCTTGACTTAGAGAGAAAACTTTTAATTAATACAATTAATGAAACTAAATCGAAAGTTAATGAAGAAAGGTCTATTAAAAGACTAAAACTAATTGAGTCATTTATTGAAACAGGTCAAAAACCTGAGTGGATGATTTTAACTGTTATTCCAGTAATACCACCTGAACTAAGACCTTTAGTTCCTTTGGATGGAGGAAGATTTGCTACATCTGATTTAAATGATCTTTACAGAAGAGTTATTAATAGAAATAATCGTCTAAAAAGACTGATGGACCTTAAAGCTCCAGACATCATTGTTAGAAATGAAAAGAGAATGTTGCAAGAGTCTGTTGATGCATTATTTGATAACGGGAGAAGAGGAAGAGTAATAACTGGTACTGGAAAGAGGCCACTTAAATCTTTAGCTGAAATGCTCAAAGGTAAACAAGGTAGATTTAGACAGAACTTATTAGGTAAAAGGGTAGATTATTCAGGTAGATCAGTAATTGTCGTTGGACCAGATCTTAAATTGCATGAATGTGGACTACCAAAGAAAATGGCTTTGGAACTGTTCAAGCCATTCTTGTACGCTAGATTAAATAAATTAGGATTAGCCTCAACAATTAAACAAGCAAAAAAATTAGTTGAGAAGGAGACTAATGCTGTATGGGATGCACTTGAATTGATTGTTAGAGAACACCCTGTATTACTTAACCGTGCTCCTACTTTGCACAGATTGGGAGTGCAAGCATTTGAGCCTAAATTAATTGAAGGTGATGCTATTGAATTGCACCCATTGTGTTGTGCTGCTTTCAATGCTGACTTTGATGGTGACCAAATGGCAGTACATGTTCCGTTAAGCTTAGAAGCTCAATTGGAAGCTAGAATTTTAATGCTATCAACAAATAATATTTTAAGTCCTTCAAATGGAAAGCCTATTATCGTACCAAGCCAAGATATGATTTTAGGTCTTTACTACTTATCACAAGCACCTTTTCAAACTGAAAAGCCAGATGGTTATTTTATAAATAATAATGAAATTGAACATGCTTTATCAACAGGTCAAATTAAAGTTCACTCAACTATTGTTTCTAGATTTGAAACAGTTGATGAAAATGGAAAGCAAAAATTCGAGAAACACACAACAACTGCTGGAAGATTTTTACTATCAAATTTATTACCTAAGAATAAAAATATTACCTTTTCAATGATAGATAGATTACTACCAAAGAAAACTGTATCTGAAATTATTGATAGTGTTTTTAGATTTTGTGGACAAAAAACTACAGTTATATTTTGTGACCATCTAAAGGATTTAGGTTTTAAGCACGCATTTAAAGCAGGCATCTCTTTTGGTAAGGATGATTTGGTAATCCCTAAAAATAAAGATCAACTTATAGAAGATACCAAAAAACTAATTGCAGATTATGAAAATCAATATTCTGAAGGTTTGATTACTAGAGGTGAAAAATACAATAAAGTTGTTGATGCTTGGTCAAAATGTACAGACAAGGTAGCAGGTGAAATGATGAGGGGAATTTCAGCAACCGAAAGTACACCAGATGGTATGAAAATCAATTCTGTATTTATGATGGCAGATAGTGGTGCCAGAGGATCAGCAGCCCAAATGAAACAGTTAGCTGGTATGAGGGGATTAATTGCAAAACCTTCTGGTGAAATTATTGAAACACCGATTATTTCAAATTTTAAAGAAGGTTTAACTGCTCTAGAATATTTCAATTCAACACACGGAGCAAGAAAAGGCCTTGCAGATACAGCTTTAAAAACTGCAAGCTCTGGATATCTAACTAGAAGACTATGTGATGTTGCTCAAGATCTAACAATTTCAAAGATAAAGTGTGATAATCCAGGATTTATTGAATTAGGTGAAATTCTTGAAGGTGGAAATGTAGTAGTTAGTTTATCTGAAAGAGCACTGGGAAGAGTAACAGCATTTGATGTTAAGAACCCTATCACAGGAGAAGTTGTAATTAAAAAAGATGTAATGATTGATGAGGCGGGCTGTGATAAAATTGATGCAGCGGGCGTAAAATTTATTAAGGCATACTCAGTAATGACATGCAGCTCTAAACTTGGAGTTTGTGCTACTTGTTATGGCCGTGATCTTTCTAGAGGTAAAATGGTCCATGTTGGTGAAGCAATTGGTATGATTTCTGCACAATCAATAGGAGAACCTGGCACACAATTAACAATGAGAACTTTCCACGTTGGTGGTACAGCTTCTGTTAAGCAAGAGTCACAAATTATTTCTAAAACAGCAGGAACTTTGAAAATTATTAACTCTAATTTATTAGAAGATTCTAAGAAAAACTTAATTGTAATGGGTAGAAATACTCAGCTTTCTATTGAAGATGATAATGGAGTTCAAGTTGCTGTTTATAAAGTTGCCTATGGGTCAAAATTATTTTTTGAAAATGGTCAAAAAGTTAAATCAAATGAAAAAATTTGTGAGTGGGATCCGTACACTACACCAGTTATAGCAGAAAAAAGTGGTACAGCAGGTTATGTTGATTTAATTGATGGTGTTTCTATTCAAGAAACTACAGATGATGCAACTGGTATTTCGTCTAAATCTGTAATTGACTGGAGAGCTCAATCTAAAAATACCGATTTAAAACCTAGAATTACTTTAAGAGATGACAAGGGAAATGTTATTAAAAAAGCTGATGATAATGAGGCTAGATATTATTTAGTACCAGATTCAATTTTATCAGTTAAGGACGGTCAAAAGATATTTGCTGGTGATATAATAGCAAGACTTCCTAAAGAGACGACTAAAACTAAAGATATAACTGGTGGATTACCCCGTGTTGCAGAATTATTTGAAGCAAGAAAAGCAAAAGATAGTGCAATTATTGCAGAAAATGATGGGCAAGTTTTATTTGGAAAAGAAGTTAGAGGAAAACAAAAAATTTCTATTCAACCTGAGGAAGGTGAGCCTTCTAACTACCTAATCCCAAAAGGTAAGCATATAAACTTTAACCAAGGTGAAAAAATTAAAAAAGGAGAATATTTACTTGATGGACAACCATTACCTCATGATATTCTTAGAATTTTAGGTATTAAAGATTTAACAGAATATTTTGTAAACCAAGTTCAGGAAGTTTATAGATTACAAGGTGTAATAATTAACGATAAACATATTGAAACTATTTTGAGACAAATGCTTAAAAAAGTTGAAATAAAAACATCGGGTGACTCAGCATATTTACCTGGTGAAATGATTGATAGAATTAAATTTGACATAACTAATGAAAAGCTTGTAGCAGAAGGAAAAAATCCAGCTGTTGGAGAAAGAGTTTTGATGGGAATTACAAAAGCATCACTTCAAACTGAATCATTTATTTCAGCTGCATCATTCCAAGAAACTACAAGAGTTCTTACGGATGCTGCCATTAAAGGCAAAGTGGACCCATTAAATGGTTTAAAAGAAAATGTTATTGTTGGTAGGCTAGTTCCAGCTGGTACTGGTCATATTAAGAACAAATGGAATAAAAATGCTATTGAAGCAGATAATAAATTCTTAGCTGATCAGGATAAAAATGAACCTCCTGAAGCTGAAGAAACTCAAGCTAATCAATAAATAAAACACTTTTAAATTGTAGTTTTAGTTTGACAAAATGAAATTAAACAGTATTTTGACGGTATTTTTGGTTGGAATGTAGTACCTCATTAATGGAACTAAACGCTGCCATAAAATAACCTGCCAGTTATTTTCACTCAAAAATAAATTAATTAATTAAAAAATTTATGCCAACTATAAATCAGTTGTTGAGAAAGAAACGAACTAGACCTGTAGCTAGGAATAAAGTCCCAGCTTTAGAAAAACAACCTTTGAAAAGAGGTGTATGTCTCAAAGTTTATACAACGACACCTAAAAAACCAAATTCAGCATTAAGAAAAGTTGCAAGGGTTAGACTGTCAAATGGTTTTGAGGTTACTGCTTATATAGGTGGTGAGGGGCATAATCTTCAAGAACACTCAGTAGTTTTAATTAGAGGTGGTCGTGTAAAAGATTTGCCAGGTGTTCGTTACCATATTCTTAGAGGAAATTTAGACACACAAGCAGTTGCAAATAGAAAGAAACGTAGATCTTTGTATGGAACTAAAAAAGGTAAATAATTATGTCTAGAAAAAAAACTCAACCAAAAAAATTAGTTGTTCCAGATCCAAAATTTAACTCAACTATAATTCCAAAATTAATAAATAATATTATGTATGATGGAAAAAGAGGTATAGCGGCAAAAATAGTTTATGAAGCAATAGATAAAATTAAATCAAAAACAAAAGAAGAACCCATCAATGTTTTCAATGAAGCAATAAATAATATTAAGCCAACAGTTGAAGTTAGATCAAGAAGAGTAGGTGGTGCAACATATCAAGTACCTGTTGAAGTTAAAACTAAACGTGCCCAAGCACTTGCAATAAGGTGGTTAGTAGATGCGTCAAGAAAAAGAAAAGATAAACACATGTCAGATAAAATTTTTAACGAACTGTTTGATGCATATGAAAAAAAAGGATCTGCAGTTAAAAAGAGAGAAGATGTGCATAAAATGGCAGAGTCAAACAAAGCTTTTGCTCATTTTAGGTGGTAACAAATTATGGCTAGAACTCATACTTTAGATAAATATAGAAATATTGGTATCATGGCCCACATTGATGCTGGTAAAACTACAACTACAGAAAGAATTTTATATTACACTGGAAAAAGTCATAAAATTGGTGAAGTTCATGATGGAGCTGCAACAATGGATTGGATGGAACAAGAACAAGAAAGAGGTATTACAATTACTTCAGCAGCAACTACTTGTTTTTGGAATGACCATAGAATTAACATTATAGATACTCCAGGACATGTTGATTTTACTATTGAAGTTGAAAGATCTTTAAAAGTTTTAGATGGTGCTGTATGTGTTTTTGATGGAGTTGCTGGAGTTGAACCTCAATCAGAAACAGTATGGAGGCAAGCCGATAAATATAAAGTACCAAGAATTTGTTTTGTTAATAAATTAGACAGAACAGGTGCAGATTTTTATAGATGTGTTGATATGATTAGAGATAGACTTGGATGTAAACCATTACCTATCCAAATTCCAATTGGAATTGAAGCTGATTTATCTGGTGTAGTAGATTTAGTAAAAATGAAAGCTCAAGTTTGGAAAAACGAAGCACTAGGAGCTGAGTGGGAATACAAAGAAATTCCTGATGATTTAAAAGAAATTTCTCAAAAATATAGAACTGAACTAGTTGAAATGGCTGTTGAGCAAGATGAAAAATTAATGGAGGGCTATTTAAATGGCGATGAAATTAAAGAAGAAGATCTTGTTAGATGTATCAGAGAAGGAACTCTTAACTTTAGCTTTGTTCCAATAACTACTGGTTCAGCTTTCAAAAATAAAGGTGTTCAACCACTACTTGATGCTGTTATAAACTATTTACCAAGTCCAATTGATATTGGGTCTATTAATGGAACAAAACCAGGCAGTGAAGATGTTGTCGAAATGAAATTTGATGATGGCACAGGATTTTCTGCATTGGCCTTTAAAGTTGCAAATGATCCATTTGTTGGTTCATTAACATTTATAAGAATTTATTCAGGAACAATCAAAACTGGAACTGCGGTTTACAATACATCGAAAGACAAAGAAGAGAGAGTCGGTAGAATGCTTTTAATGCATGCAAACTCAAGAGAAGATATTAAAGAAGCAAATACAGGAGATATAGTTGCTCTAGCTGGTTTAAAATACACAATAACAGGTCATACTCTATGTGACGAAGCAAATCCAGTTCTACTAGAACCAATGGAGTTCCCTGATCCTGTTATTGAGATTGCTGTTGAACCCAAAACAAAAGCTGACCAAGAGAAAATGGGTGAAGCTTTGGGACGTTTAGCAAAAGAAGACCCATCATTCAGAGTTACATCTGATGAGGAATCAGGACAAACAATCATCAAAGGTATGGGTGAGTTACACCTTGATATCATTGTTGACAGAATGAAAAGAGAATTTAATGTTGAGGCAAATGTTGGGGCCCCACAAGTTGCATATAGAGAAACATTACAAAATGCTTCAGAAGTTGAATACACTCATAAAAAGCAAAGTGGTGGAGCTGGTCAATTTGCTAAAGTTAAACTATTAGTAGAGCCTCAAGAACCTGGTGCTGGTAGGTCTGTTGAGAGTAAAATTAAAGGTGGAGCAATACCTAAAGAATTTATACCAGGTGTAGAAAAAGGAATCGAAACAGTATCAGATGGTGGAATTCTAGCGGGTTTTCCTATGATTGATTATAAAGTAACAATTTTAGATGGTCTACATCACGATGTTGACTCTAGTGTACTTGCTTTTGAATTAGCTGGTAGAGCTTGCTTCAAGGAAGCTTGTACAAAAGGTACTCTAAAATTATTAGAGCCCGTTATGAGGGTTGAAGTTGTAACTCCTGAAGATTATATGGGAGACGTAATTGGTGATTTAAACAGTCGAAGAGGTCAAATTAGCACTCAAGAGCAAAGAGGTAATGCAACTGTAATTACAGCTATGGTTCCTCTAGCGAATATGTTTGGTTACATAAATAGTTTAAGATCAATGTCTCAAGGAAGAGCTCAGTACTCAATGTTCTTTGATCATTATTCTAAAGTCCCACAAAATGTTCAAGATGAAGTAACTAAAAAGATTGCTGGATAATTATTATGGAAAAACAAAATATTAGAATTAAATTAAGAGCTTACGATAATAAAATTTTAGACGCATCTACAGAAGAGATTGTAAACACTGTTAAGAGAACAGGCGCGACAATCAAAGGTCCAATACCTTTACCTACTAGAATTGAAAGATATACAGTACTAAAAGGTCCTCACATTGATAAAAAAAGTAGAGAACAATTTGAAACAAGAACACACAAAAGATTAATTGATATTATTGAACCTACACCACAAACTGTTGAAGCATTAATGAAACTAGATTTAGCATCTGGTGTTGATGTGGAGATCAAAATTTAATTATGACTGAAATAGCTTTATTAGGAAAAAAAATAGGTATGACGAGAGAGTTCTATAAAACTGGTCGTTTAGTACCTGTGACTGTAATTAAAATGGAAAAAGCTAGAGTTATTAGTGTAATAGAAGCGGATAAACGTGGATACAAAGCGGTGCAATTAGGTTTTGGAAGTATTAAGAATTCAAAACTTACAAAAGCAATGAAAGGTTTGTATGCAAAGAAAAACACCGAAGCGAAAAAAAAATTAAAAGAATTTAGAGTTAAAAATACTGAAGAATTTAAAGAAGGTAATGAATTTGGTTTAGAGATTTTTAATGAAGTTAAATTTGTTGATACAACGTCTAAAACCATAGGTAAAGGTTTTGCTGGAGCAATGAAAAGACACAACTTTGGTGGTTTAAGAGCCACTCACGGTGTTTCTGTTTCACACAGGTCTCACGGCTCTACAGGTCAAAGACAGGATCCCGGTAAGGTATTCAAAGGAAAGAAAATGGCCGGCCATATGGGTGATAGAATTAGAACTATGCAAAATTTAGAAATTATCAAAGCTGACTTAGAAAATGAATTGTTATATTTAAAAGGTTCAATACCTGGATCTAAAAATTCAGAAATTTTAGTTAAACAATCAGTTAAAGTTATAAATAAAATGACTATTAAAGAAAAAATTGCAGCTGCAGAAGAAGCTAAAAAAACACCAGATAAAAAGAAAAGATAATGAAAGTAGATAAATTAAATTTAGATGGAAAAAAAGATACTATTGAGGTCTTAGATAAAATTTTTTCAGCTAAAATAAATAAAAGATTAGTAGACAACGTGTTGTATAAAACTAATGCTAATTACAAAGGTAGACATGGTAAAACAAAACAACAAAATGAAATTACTGGATCTACTTCAAAAATTTATGCTCAAAAAGGAACAGGTGGAGCTCGTCATGCCAGCAGAAAAGCGCCTATATTTGTTGGTGGTGGTGTAGCACATGGTCCTAAGGGTGAATTAGCTTATAAAAAAAGAAAACTTAACAAAAGTGAAAAAAAATTAAGTATAGCTTCTTTAATCACTGAAAAAAATAAACTTAACAACCTATTAATTTTTAATGATTTTGGCACTGAAATTAAAAAAACAAAAGAGATGAATGCTATTGTTAAAAAATTTGAAATGACTCATTCATTAATAATACTTGATAAATCTTCTAAAGAAAAAGTTGAAAAATCAATGAGAAATATTCCAAATATTAAAGTTACAGATATTAATCACTTTAGTGCTTTTGATATTATCAAATTTAAAAAAGTTGTATTTACTGAGAGTTCGGTAAAAGAACTGGAAAAGAGATATTCATAAAATGGATAAAATACATTTATACGATAAAATTTTATCACCTATGGTGACTGAAAAAACTACAAATTTATCAGAGCAAAATAAGATTGTATTTAAGGTCCCTAGAGCAGCAAATAAAAATAATTTAAAAAAAAATATAGAAAAAATTTTTAAGGTTAATGTTACAAAAATTAATATTATAAACAAACAAAATAGAACAGTAGTTAAAAGAGGAAAAAAAGTAAACGTTCAAGGATATAAAAAAGCAATTATAACTTTAAAAAAAGGTCAAAGTATTGATCTAACAACAGGAATTTAAATAATGGCATTAAAAACATTTAAACCATACACAAAATCTACTAGAGGAACTGTTTTAGTTGATAGGACTGGTCTATGGAAGGGTAAGCCATTTAAACAATTGGTTGAACCAAAAAATTCTATGAGAGGAAGAAACAACAATGGACACATCACATCTAGAAACATGTCGGGTGGTGGACACAAAAAAATGTATAGACTTGTTGATTTTTACAGAAAAAAATTAGATGTTCCGGGGACAGTTGAGCGTATTGAATATGATCCTAATAGATCATGTTATATTATGTTAATTAAATTTGAAGATGGAGCTCATTTTTACTATCTAGCACCTCAAAAAATTAACGTTGGTGATGTTGTAGAAAATGGATCTGCAAAAGAGATTAAAGTTGGAAATTGTATGCCGTTAAGAGATATTCCAGTAGGTGTAAATGTTCATAATGTTGAATTACAACCAGGTGGTGGTGGCAAAATAGCTAGATCAGCAGGAACTTCTGTTACTATAAGTGGTTTAGATGGAAACTATTCTCTAATTAAAATGACCTCTGGTGAAGTTAGAAGAATTGATTCTAGATGTATGGCAACAATAGGTGTTTTGTCAAATCCAGATCAAAAAAATATCAAAATTGGTAAAGCTGGAAGGTCAAGATGGCTAGGCAGAAGACCTCATACTAGAGGAGTTGTGATGAACCCAGTTGATCACCCACATGGTGGTGGTGAAGGTAAGAGTGCTGGTGGAAGACATCCAGTATCACCAACAGGTCAAGGTGCAAAAGGATTAAAAACAAGAACAAACGCGAGAACAGATAAGTTCATAGTTAAAAGAAGAAACAAAAGAAAGGATACTAAAAAATAATGGCTAGATCAGTGTGGAAAGGTCCTTTTGTTGAAGAAAGTTTAATTAAAAAAGTTGAAAAACAAAAATTAGATCCAAAAAAAATGCCAATTAAAACTTGGTCAAGAAAATCAACTATAATTCCAGAATTTATTGGAGTTAGTTTTTTGATTTATAATGGAAAAAAATTTATACCAGTGACAATTTCTGAAGATATGGTCGGGCACAAACTAGGTGAATTTTCACCTACAAGAACATTTTTTGGGCATACACCAGCAGACAAAAAAGCAAAACCTGCAACAGCAGCTAAGAAATAATTATGAATAAAAAAAAGAAAATTAATAGAACTAAAGTCGACACAGTTAGATCAGTAAATAATAATATTAGATCAAGTGTTAGAAAACTTAATCCAATTCTCAAAGCTATAGTTGGAAAAAAAGTTGATGTAGCCATCAGAGAATTACAATTTTCTGCAAAAAGAATAACTAAAGAAATTAGAAAAACTGTTTCATCAGCTATAGCAAATGCTGAGAATAATAATCAATATGATATTGATAAACTTATTGTTAAAGAAGCTTATTGTGGAAAAAAAGTAGTAATGAAAAGATTTAGACCTAGAGCAAAAGGAAGAGCAGCACCAATTTTAAAGCCGTATTCAACAATTACAATTATATTATCAGAAGCAAAACAAATGGAGAGTCATGGGACAAAAAGTTAATCCAATAGGTTTTAGACTTGGTGTAAATAGAGGATGGGATTCTGTTTGGTACGCTAAAAAGAAAGATTTTGGGAATTATCTTATAGAAGATTTTAAAATTAGAAATTATATTAAAAAAAATGTGGTTAATTCCGGTGTATCAAAAGTAATGATAGAGAGAACCTCAAATAAATGTTTTGTTACAATCTACACCTCTAGACCAGGTTTTGTCATAGGTAAAAAGGGTAGTGATATAGATAAAATAAAAAATAATTTATCAAAATTTACTGACAACGAAGTATCATTAAATATTAAAGAAGTTAAAAAACCAGAGACTAATGCTTATTTAGTAGCAGAAAATATTGCACAACAACTTGTAAAAAGAATATCATATCGTAGAGCAATGAAGAGAGCTATGCAATCCTGTATGAGATTGGGTGCTAAAGGAATTAAAGTTTCAATAAGTGGTAGACTTGGTGGAAACGAAATAGCAAGAACAGAATGGTTACGAGAGGGAAGTATTCCTTCTCATACACTAAGAGCTGATATTGATTACGATGAAGCAGAAGCTTTAACAACATTTGGAATAATTGGAATTAAAGTTTGGATTTATAAAGGTGAAGTATTTGCAAGAGAATTTAGCCAGGAAACAAATAAAATAAAACCTAAAGAGGTTAAAGAATAAAATGTTACAACCAGTAAGAACAAAATATAGAAAAGCACATAAAGGCAGAATTCATGGAACTGCTACTCGTGCTGCTAAGATAAATTATGGTTCGTTTGCTTTAAAAGCAATGGCTCCTGAAAGAATTATAGGCAAACAAATTGAAGCTGCTAGAGTTGCTTTAACTAGACATATGAAAAGACAAGGTCGTGTATGGACTAGAATTTTCCCAAACATTCCTGTTTCCAAAAAACCCGTAGAAGTTCGTATGGGTAAAGGTAAGGGTGCGCCAGAGTATTGGGCTTGCAGAGTTAAACCTGGTAGAATCTTATTCGAAATTGATGGTGTTTCAGAAACAATTGCTAAAGAAGCTCTATATAAAGCATCAGCTAAATTACCGATTAAAACTAAATTTATAAAAAGATTTGTATAAAATGAAAAAACAAGAAATAAAAAAATTATCTAAAGATGAAGTATTAAAAAATATAGATAAATTTAAAAAAGATTTATTTAATTTTAGATTTCAAAAAATTAATTCTGAAATTAAAGATCCATCAAAAGTTGGACAAACAAAAAAAACAATTGCAAGGTTAAAAACTATACTTAAAGGAAAATTAAATGCCTAAAAAAATATTAACAGGGGTAGTGACTAGCGATAAACCCAATAAAACTATCACTGTAGCGGTAGAGAGAAAATACTCACATCCAGTTCTAAAAAAAGTAGTTAAAGTAAAAAAAAAGTACAATGCTCATGATGAGAATAATAAATTTAAAACTGGTGACAAGGTTTCGATAATTGAGTGTAAACCTTTCTCTAAAAATAAAAAATTTCAAGTAATGGATGGTTCTAAATGATACAAGTACAAACTGAAATGTTAGTTGCGGATAATACTGGAGCTAAAAGAATTGAATGTATTAAAGTTTTGGGTGGATCAAAACGTAGATACGCTAGTATTGGTGACACAATCGTTGTTGCTGTAAAAGAAGCAATTCCTAAGGGGAAAGTTAAAAAAGGCTCAGTTCACAAAGCTGTAGTTGTTAGAGTAAAAAAAGGTATTCATAGAGATGATGGGTCTAAAGTTAGGTTTGATAATAATGCTGCAGTTTTAGTTGATGATAAGGGAGAGCCAGTTGGAACAAGAATTTTTGGTCCTGTAACAAGAGAATTAAGAAATAGAGGTCAAATGAAGATAATTTCATTGGCTCCAGAGGTTTTATAAAATGATTAAAAAAGGCTTAAAAGTAAAAATATTAGCTGGTAGAGATAAAAAAAAAGAAGGTGAAGTTATTGAAATTGATAGACCTAATAACAGAGTAAAAGTGCAAGGAATTAATATTGTTAAAAAACATGTAAAAACTACAAAAGAGAAAAAAGGTGGAATTGTTTCGAAAGAAAGTTTTATTCATATTTCCAATCTTGCGCTAGTTGAAACTAATGAAAAAACAAAAAAAACTGAGGCTAAAAAATAATGACACCAAGATTAAAAGAACTTTATTATAAAGAAATACAACCTGCTCTTAAGGAGTCGTTGGGATTTAAAAATACATACCAAGGTCCAAAAGTTGTTAAAGTTGTTATTAATATGGGTTTAGGTCTTGATGGAGCTGATACTAAGATAATGAAATCTACTGAAGAAGATTTAGGAAAAATTACAGGACAAAAGCCTGTTGTTACAAAATTTAAAAAATCAGTTGCAAATTTTAAAACAAGAAAAGGAAGCAATGCTGGTCTAAAAGTCACTTTAAGAGGAAATAAAATGTACGAGTTTATTGATAGATTGGTTAATATTGCCCTACCTAGAATTAAAGACTTTAGAGGACTATCACCTAAAGGATTTGATAAATTTGGTAATTATACTTTTGGAATAAAAGAACACATCATTTTTCCTGAAGTTAACTTTGATAGAATAGATAAAATTAGAGGACTTGATGTAGTGGTAGTAATTTCTGCCATGAATAAAGATCATAGTTTTGCTCTTCTGGAAAAACTGAATTTTCCATTCATTAAAAAAGGAGATAATTAATAATGGCTAAAGTAAGCGCAGTTAACAAGAATGACAAAAGAATTAAACTTTCAGACAAGCTTTTTAAAAAAAGACAAGCCTTGAAAAAAATTGTTATGGATAAAAAAATTTCACTGGAAGAAAGATTTAAAGCACAACAGAAGTTATCTAATCTACCAAGAAACTCTGCAAAAAATAGAGTAATGAATAGATGTCAAATTACTGGGCGACCACACGGTGTATATAGAAAATTAAAAATATCAAGAATAGCTTTGAGAGACTTAGGATTACATGGACTAATTCCAGGTATGACGAAGTCGAGCTGGTAGAAAGGAATATATGAGTTTAAGTGACCCAATAGGGGATATGATAGCAAGAATAAAAAACGCTTTAGTGAGAAATCACAAAAAAGTTGCACTACCATCTTCTAACTTTAAAGTAAAAATTGCAGATATCCTAAAAAATGAAGGATTTATTAAAGAGTATAATGTTGATACAGAAGATAAAAAACCAGTTTTGTCTATAGATCTAAAATATTATTCAGGAAACCCGGTTATTAGTACTTTCGAAAGAGTGTCAAAACCTGGAAGAAGAATTTTTTCAAGTGCTGACAGCTTACCAAAAATTAATGGTGGACTTGGTGTTGCAATAGTTTCTACACCAAAAGGTGTTATGACTGATGTTGATGCTAGAAAACAAAAAGTTGGTGGCGAAATAATCTGTAAGGTATTTTAATGTCTAAAATTGGTAAAATAAGTATTTCAATTCCTGAAAAAGTTAAAGCTGTTCTATCGGGAAATGTTCTTAATATAGAAGGTCCATTAGGAAAAAAATCTCTTAATGTAGATTTAGAAATGTTTAATGTTGATATTACTGAAGGTAAAGAAATATCAATTAAACCAAAAAAAGTTGACCAAAATTCAAAAAGACTATGGGGAATGAATAGGAGCCTAATTAACAATGCGGTTATTGGCTCTAGCACAGGATATGAAAAAATATTAGAACTAGTTGGTGTTGGCTATAGAGCAGCATTAAAAGAAAAAAAATTAAATTTACAGCTTGGTTATAGTCATGATATCAATTTTGATATACCAGAAGATATTAAGATTTCTGTTGAAAAACAAACAACCATAAAAGTTAGTGGTTCTGATAAGCAGCAGGTTGGTATGGTTTGTTCAAAAATTAAATCTTTTAGAAAACCTGAACCATACAAAGGTAAAGGTATTAGAGAAAAAGGTCAGCATGTGTTAAGAAAAGAAGGAAAGAAAAAATAATGAAATTAAAAGCGATAGACAGAAAAAAATTCAGAGTAACTAATAAAGTAAAAAAAGTTTCATCTTCAGAGAGATTTAGATTAAGTATTTCTAGATCTTCAAAAAATATATCAGCTCAAATAATTGATGATGTCAAGAATATCACTTTACTCTCATCTTCTTCTATTGAAAAAGAAATCAAAGCAATGGATAAGGTAAATAAAACGGATATTTCTAAAATTGTTGCTGAAAAACTAGCAAAAAAAGCAGTTGAGAAAAAAATAACTAAAATCTATTTTGATAGAGGTGTTTATAAATATCATGGTAGAGTTAAGGCATTTGCTGAAACATTACGTAAAAATGGAATGGAATTTTAATTATGGATTTTAAAAATAAGATAGATGATGGAATTTTAGAAAAATTAGTTCACATTAATAGAATTACAAAAGTTGTAAAAGGTGGACGTAGATTTGGCTTTTCAGCATTAGTTGTTGTTGGAAATCAAGCAGGTAAAATTGGTATAGCGCATGCAAAAGCTAAACAAGTTCCTGATGCAATTAAAAAAGCTAATGAAACTGCTAGAAGAGTTTTAATACATATTCCTTTAAGAGAAGGAAGAACTATACATCATGATGTATTTGGAAAAGATGGTGCTGGTAAAATTGTTTTAAGATCCGCCCCTAAAGGAACTGGTATTATTGCTGGTGGACCAGTTAGAGCTGTATGTGAAGTTTTGGGAATAAAAGATATCGTTGCCAAGTCTATGGGAACTTCAAATCCTCATAATATGATAAGAGCTACAATGAAAGCTCTTTCAAAACAAAACTCACCAAAACATATAGCAACTATTAGAAATAAAAAAATTTCTGACGTAATTGAAAAAAGAGGATAATGAGCACATTAAATACAACAGGTAAAGTAACAAAAACAAAACTTA